>ENA-ORNR01000181-ORNR01000181.1-human-gut-metagenome-genome-assembly--contig:-NODE-181-length-59520-cov-6.211301_pt1 | contig 59520 bp, 70 predicted proteins | sample MGYA00242114_ERZ509020 | MGnify/ENA primary metagenome ERZ509020 (study PRJEB26280, sample SAMEA2338758) | human gut metagenome | biome: human gut; feature: human-associated habitat; material: faeces...
GCATGGAGACAGCAGATAATTGAAAATCCTTTACCTGCTGTTTCTGCGTTCGGCAAGGGAGGAAAGGATTGGGAGATTTTATTTATTTTACGGAGGAGCAGAAGGAGAGAGCCAATGCTGTCCTCATTCTGAAAATTTTACAGGACCAGCATGAGGAGGTGGAGAAGTCCGGGAACGAGTGGCGGTGGAAGCGGCACAGAAGCGTGACTTTTCGTGGAAACAGGTGGTACCGGCACAGTGAGCAGGTGGGGAGTCATGCCATTGACTTTATGCAGGAGTTTTTCGGAATGAATTTCCCGGAGGCGGTCACCTATCTGTTAAACGGAGAAACCGGACAGGTCATACAGGGAAAAAGACATATCACACCGGAGCAGAGAAATGTGGCAGAACAGAAAAAGGTAAAAGAGCAGAGAAAACAGCCGGAGCCGAATCTGGAAGCCCCCAGACAATTAGCAATCCCGGAGAAAAATGACACCATGAAGCGTGTCTATGCTTATCTCATGCAGAAACGCTACATCGACAGGGATATTCTGTCCTTCTTTGCCAAGCGGGGAACGCTCTACGAATCCAAAGAACATCACAATGCCGTGTTTGTGGGGGTAAATAAAAACGGAGAACCGAAGCATATCCACAAGAAGGGAACTTATTCCGAGGGAGAGAGCTTCCGTATCAACGAAGAAGGCTCTGATCCCTGCTATGGATTCGGCTATGCCGGCACAGGGAACTGCCTGTATGTGTTTGAGGCGCCGATTGACTTTCTGTCATTTCTGACGCTCTATCCGAAGGACTGGCAGAAACACAGTTACGTTGTACTGAACGGAGTAGCGGAACACGCCATGCTGCAGATGCTGTGTGATTATCCGCAGATTGATACCGTCAGCTTCTGTCTCGACTACGATCCGGCAGGCATCGAGAATTCCTATCGTCTGGCTGAAATCGTAAAGGAACAGTATCCGAAGATAAAGCTGGAGAGACTGATGTCTGTAAACAAGGACTGGAACGAAGACCTGAAAGCAAAAAATGGAGAGGAACCTATCCCCGGCAGGGAACATCCGAAAATCGTAGAATGCCGGGCATGGTGTGAGCAGCTAAAGCAGGTGGCAGAAAACATAGACATGAAATATGCCACAGAGGAATACTTAAAACGCTATCACTATGGCATGTATCAGGCATTAAAACAGGGAACAGATGTGAAATATCTGGAAGAAGCCTTTGACGGAGACGGCATGTTATTGTCCGGCATTGCTGTGAGAATCATGGAAAAGTATGGCAGGGAGATGGCATACGAAGCAACCGCAGGACAGATAATAGACAATCTCGGCAACAGATACCGCCCACATAAGGATAAGGGAAATCTGAAAACAAGAATCACTTCCCTGCAAAAAGCCTTTGAGGAATGGAAGAAAACTCCGGAAGCTGCAAGATATGCATAAGAAATTAAGGCTTACTTTTGTTAAAAATGGAGATGTAGTAAATGATGAATGAAGCTAATTTAAAACCGTGCCCTTTTTGCGGTGGAAAAGCTGAATTTACAGAAGCAAAGAGTCCTTTTGATGATGAATTTGTGGCTTGCTGGGTTGTGTGTACAGGTTGCCGCTCGGCTACTGAAGCTAAATTTACCTATGGACAGGCGGCTGATGCTTGGAATAAAAGGCAAAACGAAAAATGAAAACATGTGTTAATTGCCGCTGGCATAAATATTTTGCGCGGCGGATGTATCCGTGCAGTGACTGCATAAATTTAAAGCCGGATGCTGAATATAACTTTTTCTGCCTGCCGGATGGTGATACGCTGTTCGGTGCGGCAGAACTTTGCCATTGCCGTAAGTGTGGCCGCAAGGTGCACATGGAGTTTGGCAAGCGCGGGTATAAATATATCCGCTGTCTGTGCGGCAATAGTATGCAGGCTAAGGTTACGGCAGAAGAAATGATACAACGCTGGAATAACCGCGTGCCGGCAAAATCAATTTTGTGGAAATGTAAGTGAACCTGTTCCATTTTGGAACAGGTTGGAAGAAGGTGATGTGGTTGTCTGTTGAAATTTGCGTCAGTTCGGAAGAACTGAAAAAGACATTGGAATATATGGCACTCATCGGCACGGCCGGGATTAAGAAAAAGGATGCTGACGAAACTGCCGGGGCTATGCGCATTACTGCGGTCAGCCCTAAACGAGATTATCGTTATATGCTGATGTTTTGCCGTATGGGTGCGGCGGAGCAGCTTGTGTACCGAATGGAAGGCAAAAGCAGGAACAGTAATGAACCGGTGGATGCTTATGTTGACGGCAAACGCTTTATTGCTCTGGCCAAAACCTTTAGTGGAGATGTGCATATTACATTTGGCGGTAATGAAGTGACTTTAACGGTTGGGCGGACAGAATATAAACTGCCAACGGTGGTTACAAAAATGCCTGATTTAAAGGTCCCTGACGGTGGTGTGGAAATAAGTGCGAAGTTTTTAGAGGATGCTATGAAGCACTGCGCGCCTGTGATTGATAAAAACGCTCCTGGCGTGCGCGGCGGCATAAATTTCAAGGTCGATAAGGATGGCAGTGCTGTCTGCTGGGGTTTCCAAAGTTTTTGCGCCGCAAGATATGAAGTACAGTCAACTGGTTGTGTAAAAGGCTTTGAAATTACATTGCTTCCGGCAGATATTCAGCGAGTTGCTGCACTTGCTGATGGTGACGAGATAAGGCTTATAAGCACGCCTAACGGCAATTATTTTACCTCGCTGCGCTTTGATTATATGTGCTTCTGCCTGCAAGGCGTGTTTCCGGATTGTGAAGCTATGCAGGCAAAATTTAAGGAATTAAAGCGGGTATCTGTTAGCAAGCAGGAGCTGCTGGCCGCGCTGAACCGCTGCTGTGTTGTTGCCGGGGATAACGGCAATATACAGCTTTATACGCTAAATAATGACCTTGTGCTGGAAGCTTCGGGCATATGCGGCAATGGATTGGAATACCTTGCTGCAAACGATGTAAAAGGGCAGGATGACAGTGTTAATTATTTAAACGCGCAAGCACTTTTACGCATCGTTTTTAATTGCCCTGGCGACAGTATTACTATAATAAGCACAGGGAAACTTAGTGCTTATTATATAGCTTCCAGCGGCAGCCCTAACCATTATTTGCTTATGAGCCGCAGAGGCGGTGCGTAATGTGGACGGCTGGATAAAGTTACACAGAAAAATTTTGCAAAGCAAGGTGTGGTACGGCGCGGATGCCGATGGCAAGGTAATATTGCTTACTTTGCTTCTGCGTGCGTGCCATGTAACAACTAACTGGACCCTTCCCGGTGATAAAGTTGCCGTACTTAAGCCGGGGGAACTGTTTATCAGTTACCGCAACTTTGCCGTAAGCTGCGGGGTTACAGTAAAAAAGCTGCGCAATGAAATTGAACGCCTTAAAGCATTGGATTTTTTAACCGTTACATGCAAAAAAGAAGGCACCGTTGCCAGGATAAATAACTGGCAGGTATATCAGTGTGAGGGCACACCTTTGGGCACACCTTTGGGCACACCTGCAAACCCAGAGCCTGTGCCGCCTGACGGGCAGAATTTTGCCGCTCCGGGCACACAAAAAGGCACACAAAAGGGCACACATAACAAGAATTATATATTATTAAAAAATAAACTAAACAAGACAGACAGTAAGCTGCTTGCAGAGGTGAAAACAAGCGCAGAGTTTAGTGCTGCTGTCGGAGAATTTGCAAAAGCGTTTCCGGCTAACAGGGATAACCTGAAAGCGGAATACCTTGACGTTTTGGCTGCTTACGCAGTGCGGACAAAGCCTGACTGGCTACTGAAAGCTGTGAAAGAGCTTAAGGCGATTGATAAAATACGCAAGGTTCGCTATCCGGCAAGCTATCTGTTTGGGATTTTAGTTAACTGGCTCAATGACGGCTTGCCGAATGACAGGCTGGGAGCGCAGAAAACACTGGAAGATTTTTACCGGGAAGCGGGCGTGATTGAATGAAAACGATAACTGAACAGGATGTATTAAAAGCTTTTTACCAGTTTGACTGCCGAAAGCTGCCGGTGCTGGATATTAACGGTAATTTATCGCCTTCGCTGGACGTTATGATGCGTAAAAATATGTGCGCCGAATGGATGGATGCTTTTGACGGGCTGGAAGCAGAAGTGTTTGAAAAGGCTGTGCAGATTGCCTTAAAAAAATGCAAAAAATATCCATCACTTTCAGAAATGTTTGAATTTATCGCTTTAGCTAATGGAGACTGTACAAGGGCCGAACAGCCAGAGCCGGAAGCGGCAGTTCCTGCTCCGGCAATATCGGCATCGGCTTCTGAGCAGAAGAAAAAGCGCATTGCCGCTATGCTGGCGGCGGCTAAAACTGGCGATTATAAAAAAGCGCTTGAATGTGCTGCCGGAATTGGAAATGATAAAGAATTTTATGATTTTGCAAGGCAGCTGTTTCCGGATGCTGCTGCTGAATGGATTGGTAATAACCGTGTTGAACTGGACCGGCTTATGAAGCAGGAGCGTCGGTGCAGCAAATGTGGAAGTGCAAGACGCTGTCGGACTAACGGGTACAGGTTCTGCTGGCATTTGGATGAAGAAGGGCAGATTGTTACAACAATGGAACCGTGTTTTATGAAAATGGGGGTTAAAAATGAAAACGTTCAATGACGGTATGGAAGTTTTAAAAGTAGTGCGCTGCCCGGCAGGGCTTTACATTGTAAAGGGCTTGCCTTTTATGCAGAACGCTACGGCCAGCAAGGTGGTGGCGCAAAACTTTTTGGAAAGCTGGGCAACAAAACACAAGCTGCGCGCCGGATATGATTTGGACGCTGATATGTATGATGAGTGCAATGAAAGAGTGTGCCGGATGTGTATTGCCTGGAACCGTGAGTATAAGAAATGCGAAAGGTTGTGAAAAAATGTTTGGAAACGGATTTACTGCGCCGGAACCACCATCTCCTAAGAAAAAACGCACGGATGCAGTTAATCATCCGACGCACTATACCGCAGGGCAAATAGAATGTATTGATGCGCTGGAATCAGCGACAATCGGGCTTTGCGGCATAGAGGCAATCTGCACTGCCAATGCTATAAAATACTTGTGGCGCTGGAAACTTAAAAACGGCGTACAGGATTTGGAAAAGGCCAAATGGTATATTGATAAACTTATTGAAAAGCAAAAAGAAATGAGCTGATGTATATGCCGGAAAGAAAGATACAGGAAGCGCGCCAACGGCTGAGCATGTACCGTGCAAATATAAACCGCATAAATAATCTGTTAAGGCTGCCGCTGCGTATTGGCGGCCCGTCACAAAGCGTTACGGTAAAGCCTAAAGATAATCCGGGCGGAACAGTATCTAAAAATCATCCGGACGCGCTGAATGATTTGCAGCGTTTGGCGGACATCAATACTACGATAGCCGGTTATATGCTGGAAGTTGCAGAAATTGAAGGTGCACTCAGCGTACTTAATAAAGAAGAATGCCTGGTGCTTGTCATGCGTGATGTTGACGGTATATCAATATCAGCTATCGCGGAAGCACTCGGTTATTCATCGCGGCAAGCAATTTATAATATTTATAAACGCGCACTTAATAAATTTAAAATAGCGCTCGGCTGAATGCTCAAAAATGGACAAAATGAGGACACTTTCTTGATTTTAAATGTGTTATAATGATATAAACAGAAAAAGGGTTTGAACTGCTGAGGTTTCCTTTGCAGTTCTTTTTATAAGCATTGTGCGTGTTTTGCACAGTGCTTTTATTTTGCCCTGAAGGTGGTGAAGCTATGCCGGGCAGAAGGAAACGCGAATGTAAAAAGGTTGGCTGCCATGCACTTACAGATAGTGCAGACGGGTACTGCGAGCAGCATAAAAAAGAAAAGTGGGCAGCCGGTGATGAGCGGCGCAAGAGTGCACGTGAACGTGGCTATGATGCACAGTGGGAAAAATACCGCAAGGAATTTTTAATAAACCATCCGCTTTGCGAGGATTGCCTGAGCAAAAAAATTCTGCGCGCGGCTACGGTAGTTGACCATATTGTTGCGCACAAAGGTGATGAGCGCCTGTTCTGGGACGGGCAGAACCATCAGGCACTGTGCAAGCAATGCCATGATATGAAAACAATACAGGAGGTTTGTGCTGCTGCCGGAAGGATAATACCCGGTTATCTGCGCGGCTTGCCAAAGCGCAGGTATTTAAAGCCATCCGTGCCTGTGTATGTTGCAGCCGGTGCACCCGGCAGCGGCACAAACCTCTTTGTTGCCAGGCATATTAAGAATGGCGAACTGCTTATAGATTTGGATGATATTATACGGCGGCTTTCAGGACAAAATCCTTATGAGGTTAACCGTGTGCCGTATCTTGTTGCGGCTTACTGGCTGCGTGACAGGATGATAAACGCGCTGCATGATAATAAAGAAAAGTATGCCGCCTGCTGGATTACAGGGTTGTTTGCTAACCCCGATGACCGGCGCAAGCTGCATAGTGAACTTGATGCAAAGGTTTATGTCATCAGCACGGACTGGATGCGCTGCCGTTTGAATATAAAAAATAATTGTGAATATAAAGGCCATGAAAGCCAATACATAAAACTGGCTGAAAAATGGTTTTTGAATTTTAAAAGCTGCCCGTTTGATAATTTTGTAAGCATTTAGGGCAGGGGGGTGAAAATCCCTGGAGGGCTGAACGCAGTACCGTCCGCCCCCTCGTTTGTTTGAAAATGTCCCCAATGTAAGTTTTTTGGAAGATTACTGAATGGAGGTGATGGAGTTGGGGGCTAATGTTATCAGCATTGATGCAATAAGAGAGAACCGCGCCGCAGGCCGTGGAAAAAACTGGACTAATGCGGAGCTGGCACGCCGCACGCAGGAAGCCGAAAAATTAAAAAGCGGCCAGCTGAAAATGAAAATGCCGGAATGGCTGAAGGCGGATAAAAAGGAACGCGCCCGCGCGATTTGGACGCAGACGCTGAACAGTGTGCGCGATATTGAACTGTTTTCCAACTGTGACAGCGAGATACTGGCAACCTACTGCGACATCTGCGTTCAGTATGAGGATGCCACAATGCGCACCATGCCGTATGCAAAAGATATAGACCGCCTTGGCAAATTAAAAATGACTTACGCCGAAAAGCTGGGACTTACTCCTACCAGCCGTGCCCGTCTTGTGGTGAGCCGCGCTAAAGATGATGGCAAAAAGACCGACAGGAAAGCAGAGTTGTTCGGCTGATGCAGTACAATCTTGACGGTATGTATATTACCCACCGTTATGCGGCTGAGGTGGTAAGCGGTTTGCGCAAAGTATGCAAACGCGAGGTGCAGGCCTGCCGGCGGCATCTGCGCGACTTGGAACGGCAGGGTACGGAAGGCTTTCCTTATGTTTTTGACGAAAGCCGCGCTGACAGGATTTTTGACTGGTTTGAAATGTGCTGTTACCATGTGCGCGGACCGTTTGCCGGACAGCTGATACAGCTGTTGCCGTTCCAGTATTTCGACCTTGGCTGCCTGTTCGGCTGGGTGCATAAGGATACCGGCGCGCGGCGTTTTACCAAAAGTTTTAACTTCCGTGCACGCGGCAATGTAAAAAGCACGGAGATGAGCGGCATCGCGTTGTACGGTATGTGCGCCGATGCTATTTACCCGCCCGGACATCCGGAACTGCAACGTTTTGAGGAAGCACCGGAAGTTGAGTGCGTGGCAGTTGACCGTGACCAGGCAAAGCGTGTATGGGGTGATGCCTGTGCTATGGGCGAAAAGTCGCCGGATATATCAGAGCGGCTTGAAATACTTAAAACCAAAGTTGTGCACCGTGAACGCGGCGGCTGGATGCGCGCTCTCTCGAAAGAAACTAAAAATAAAGACTCCGGTGCACCGTGTTTGGTGATTGTTGACGAATACCATGCGCACCCGAACAGTGATATAGTCGATACGCTGTATAACGGTTTCGGTAAGCGCTGGCAGTCGCTGCTGTGCATTATTACAACGGCAGGCAGTGATGCGGAAAATAATCCCTGCAAAACTGAATATGATTTATGCTGCCGGATACTGGAAGGCTTAACGGAAACGCCGATGGACAACTACTTTTGCATGATACGCGAGCTGGAGGCGGAAGATGACCCGAAAGACCCGGAATGCTGGGTTAAGGCGAACCCGATTTTACAGTATGATGACGCTTATAGCCGCAACCTGCGCAGCCAGATTATGAAGGAACGCGATGAAGCTTACGGCAGCGGTGATATAAAAAAGATACGGGCTTTTTTAACAAAACGCTGTAATATCTGGCAGAGCGGCAGCGAGTTTAAATATATGGACGGGCTGATGGATAAATGGAACAGCCTGAAAGTAACGCATGACGAACTTATGGAATTGATTGAAGGCCGCAAGGCGATAGGCGGATATGACCTTTCCAAACGTTTTGACCTTACGGGCGCAACGTTCATTGTGCCGCTGGATGACGGCAGGATTGCTATTCTGTCACACGGTTTTATACCGGAAGACAGCGTGGAACGCAAGGAAAAGAAGGATAACGTTGCTTACCGTGAATGGGAAAAGCGCGGCTGGATGACTGTAACGCCAGGCGCTGTTGTAGACTATGACGTTATGAAGGAATGGGCTTACAGCACGGCAGAACAGTTTGGGCTGGATGTTGTGGAGCACTGTTTTGATACATGGAATGCCGATTACTTTATGCAGAAAATGGAAACTGACGGCGTAACGGTGGTAGAGGTAAGGCAGAATGTTTATAACCTTTCTGAACCTACGAAACGCTTTAAAGAGCTGGTTATGCAGGGCCTGATAGTGCATGAAGGCAATGCTGCTTTTGACTGGTGCCTGGGCAATGCTTATGCGTACACTGATATAAACGATAATATGAAATTAAGCAAGAAAAATAAAGATGATACCCGCCGCATTGATATGGTAGCAGCCTGCATAAATGCCATGAGCAGGCTGCCGGCTTTTAACGAGATGTACGGCGATGATGATTTTTCAATTCATGTGCTGTGAGGTGTAAAAATGGAAAACAAAATAAGGCTGATAATGCTTGTTGCCGGAATGGGCTGTATTTGCGCAGGATGCGCCCTGTACAGCCTGCCGCTTGGGCTTGTGGTACTGGGCGGGCTTTTAATTTATGCTGCCTGGCGCAGGCCGAACAAAAATGCGGCTGAAGCTGATGGTGAATAAAAGATACTTGCAAATGCAAGTGCCTTTTTAATTGCTGTGAAGGGAGGTGAAAATGATTGAAGCTGACGATAAGAAGCCCGGCTGTGCTGAAAAGCATTGCCGGGGCTTTGCAGAACGTGCTGGTTGGAGAAAATAACGGGATAATGGCAAAAAGCTTAGGGGAAACTACTGCGGTGCTTACGCCGGGCATGAGGCTTGGCGGCGGTGTTAGCAACATCCGCGCTATGCAGCTGTCCGCCGTATGGGCTTGTATTCATGTGCTGGCAGAAACCTTTGCCAGCTGTAAGTGCAGCCTGTACCGGAAGGATGCTAACGGTCATCGCGTAAAAGCGGTTGAAAATCCACTTCACGATGTAGTTAATTCCGTGGCTGCTCCCGGTATGCCGGCCTATTATTTTAAAGAAACTGCTATGACGCATATTCTTACCGGCGGCAATACTTATTCGGAAATCGTGTTTGACGCGCGCGGCAATGTTGAAAGGCTGAACCTTTTAATGCCGGAAAACGTCAGACCTTATCAGGACTGGAATACAGGGGAGATATTTTATGATGTAAACGACAGGGGTAAATTATACCGCCTGCCGGCAGATAAAATCTTTCATGTGCCGGGGCTTGGTTACAACGGTATCCTGGGTTATTCGCCGCTTTACATGGCAAGGCAGGCTGTAAGCCTTGGCCTTTCCGCAGAGGATTTCGGAAACAGATTTTTTAGTAACGGGGCTTTGGCTTCCGGTGTGCTGGAAACGGAAAAAGCTATTAATGACGCTGGTTTTAAAAAGCTGAGGGATGATTTTAACAATGCCTACACCGGCGTGCAAAACAGCGGTGGAACGATGGTGCTGCCGCGCGGCGTAAAGTTTTCTAAAATTTCCATCGACCCGGAAGAAGCACAATTTTTGGAAAGCCGCAAATACCAGGCTGAGGAAATTGCACGCTTTTACCGTGTGCCGCTGCATTTGATACAGATGCTGGATAAGGCTACATTCTCCAACATTGAGCAGCAATCGCTTGATTTTTACCAGAATACAATGCTGCCCTGGTTCTGCCGCTGGGAGCAGTTTGCCAATATGAAACTGCTGACGGCAAAACAGCGTGCCGAGGGTTATTACGTTGAGTTTGACCTGCTTTCCATGCTGCGCGGCGACAGCAAAAGCCGAGCCGAAATGCTGCACATTATGCGGCAGGATGGCGTTATTACCGCTGATGAGTGGAGAGCTAAAGAAAATATGAACCCGCTGCCGGGCGGAACCGGTGAAATTGCCTTTATAAACGGCAATATGGTGCCGGTAACTGTTGCGGCAAGCAAAAAGGCAGGTGAAGAATAATGCCGATGTACAAACTTCCGGAATTTAGGGAGTTTATAAAAAAACAAACCTTCCCGGAACCGGGCCCGGTGGCAGATACAATCTGCGGCCGCAAAACTGCTTACCTTGACAAAGTTAAGGTTGTGGAAGAAAAGGATGGCATCCTGGTTTGCGACTTTGTAATCTCTAACGGCAGCATTGACAGGGATTTTGACACCATTAATCCTGACGGCTGGAATTTGGAGAATTACCGCAAAAACCCGGTGGTGCTATGGGACCATGAATGGGATGACCCGCCGGTGGCTAAGTCGTTGGAAGAACGTGTTGAAAACGGACAGCTTATTGGCCGTGCGCAGTTTGTAAGCCGTGAGATATACGATTTTGGCTATATGATTGGCCAGATGTATAAAAACGGCTTTTTAAACGCTGTCAGCTGCGGTTTCCGTGCTACGGAATGGAAATACGTTGAAGACGAATCGCGTCCGTGGGGTATTGATTTTCTGGCGCAGGAACTACTGGAATACAGCTGCTGTACCATTCCGGCTAACCCGGAAGCAACGCTTATTAAAGCAAAGGCTGCTGGCATTGATGTAACGGCCGCGCGCAGGCTTGCAGAAAAAGCGCTGGAAAGCAGCGGCGCTATGCCGTACCTGCCGCAGGAAACTGCCGAAAAGATTTACGCCCTGCTGCGGGAGGATAAAACAGTTATTGATATGCATACTGACAGTTTGCTTAAAATGCAGATGCAGGTGCAAATAAATGAAAATATGGAGGTATAATGTTATGAATTTACAGGAAATGCTTCAGAAAAGGGCCGCTTTAATTGATAAGCAGAAAAGCATTATCGCAAGTGCAAAAGGCGGCATCAGCGAAGATGAGAAAAAAGAATTTGACGCATTACAGGCGGAAATTGAACAGCTTAACACTGCCATTGAAATGCAGAAGACAATTGCAGGCAATGAAGCAAACACTCCTGCTTCCGGCAGCGTATTTAACGGCGGTGGCCCCGGCATCGTGGTGGACCCTGTTAAAGAAGGCGACAAGGATAACGGCGGTTTTAAATCCCTCGGCGAAGTGCTGCATGCCATTAAATACGGCGATAAGAAAGGCCGCCTGGAACATTTAAAAGCCCAAAGCACTACTGATGGCGCTTCTGGCGGATACCTGGTGCCGGAACTTTTCAGCGATGAGCTTTTGACTATCGGCGCAAAACAGAGCCTTATCCGTCCTCATGCATTTGTAATTCCGGCCGGAGATTTCCCTGATGCAAAAATGAATATGCCTGCGCTTGATTATTCTGCCGGGCAGGACGGCGGCGTAAGCGTGGCGTGGATTGATGAAGGCGCAGAAAAGCCTGAAACCGGTGCCAGTTTCCGTAATGTTGAATTACAGCCTAAAGAAGTGGCTGCATTTATTACCGTTAACGATACTTTGCTGCGCAATGCGCCGGCCGCGTCTGCAATTTTTGGGCAGCTGCTGACCAATGCAATCGTGCGCGCTGAAGACCGTGCATTTATTAACGGTAATGGTGATGGCAAACCGCTGGGTTACGCAACAGCCGATAACAAAGGCCGCCTTGTTGTAACCCGCAAAACCGCAAATCAGGTAAGCACGGATGATATTGCCAATATGATGGGCGCTTTTCCGGCAGAGGATTTGAGCGAAGCCGTCTTTATTGCCAATACTACCACGCTGCCTTCCCTGATTAAATTACAGGATGCTTCCGGACGTTTTATTTTTATCCAGGGCGACCTTACGAAAGGCGTTCCTTCTACGCTGATGGGCTTGCCGCTGTTCTTAACAGGCATGAATGCTCCTGTTGGCCAGACCGGCGATATTCAGCTGGTTAACCTTAAAAAATACCTTATTAAAGACGGCAGCGGCATTTATGTTGCCATGAGCGAACATGTTAAATTTACCAGCAACCAGACAGTTATTAAAGCGTTCCGCAATGTGGACGGCAAGCCGTGGGTTAACGCACCGTACATTCTTGAAGGCGGTGCAACGCAAGTATCTCCGTATGTAATTCTTGGCGCTACAACTGCAGCAACTACTCCTGTAAGCAATTTATCCGGTGATGCAACAGGAAATACTGTGGCATTAAGCTGGACTGCTCCTACCGGTGCGGATGCAATTAACGTGCTGCGCAGTGATGACGGCGTAACGTTTAACCGCATTAATCTGGTAACTTTAGCCGGAACGGCGGCAAGTTACAGCGATGCCAATGTGCCTGACGGCAGTTACAGCTATAAAATCGTAGTTTACGGCGGCACTAATGCCGGTGTATCCAATGCGGCCAGTGTAACTGTTCCTGGTGGAGAATAATGCTTATACGGGTAATAAAGCCGCCGGCGGATGAACCAGTAGACGTTGATGAGCTTAAAGAATACCTGCATATTGACTGTGACAGCGAGGATTCCTTACTGTCACAGCTTATTTCCGCCGCAAGGAAAACGGCGGAAGAATATCAGCACAAGGCTTATATGACGCAGACGCTTGAGGTTACGACAAGCTGGAATAAAGAAACTGAACTGCCGCGCAGTGAGTTTTTTAAAGAGCTGGTAAGCCTGAAGGACAGCAAAGGCAATGCTGTGAGCGGCTATATAATTAAGCCGGATTTAAATTATAAGCTTGTTTTTGACAAAGCTGGCGATGGGCAGCTGACGGCTACATATATTACCGGGACTGACAACGCAAAGCAGGTGGATGAGATGGTGCGGCTGGCTATTATGCAGCTGGCGTGCCATTGGTATGAAAACCGCCTGCCGGTTACGGACGGAAAGAGCGTAACGGAAATGCCGTTTTCCGTACGCTGTCTGTTGGCTCCGGGCGAGGTGGTTACGTTATGAATCCCGGAAGCTTGAATAAGCGGATTACTTTTTTGAAGGCGCAGGAAACACGCGACAATCTTGGTGGAAAAGATGTGAGCAGCTGGAAGGAAATGTTTGGTGCATGGGCGGCAAAAAACGCCAAAGCGGCCAGCCGCAAGGATTACATGGGTGACCATGTAAATTACATTCCTGTTTTTTGGACAATCCGCAAACCGTGCAGCAATAACGAGGTAACTCCGGATATGCGTATAGCGTATAATGGCCATACTTTCGATATTGTTAATATCACGGAGCTTGAGGGTGCACCAGCGTATCTTGAAATTGAAACTAAGGAGTTAAAGCCCAGCTGATGCCAAAAGGAAACAGCATGACGTTTTCAATGGAGGTTAAAGGCCTTGATGAGGCTATGCGAAAGCTGAAGGTATATGATACCAACAGCCGCAAGCGTATTGAAAAGGCTGTCAGCAAAGCAGGGAGAAACGTGCGCGATGGTGCTAAAAGCAGGGCACCCGTAAAAAGTGGTACGCTGCGCGACAGTATTACCGCAAGGTTTAACGGCAGGGGTATGCTTTCTGTTGTAAAAACCAACGGGCGCAAAGCACCACATGCACATTTAATTGAATTTGGCGTTGAGGCGACAACCGTTAAGCCGTATAAGAAAAAAGCCATGAAAATGGAAAATGCCGCTGGCAATGTGTTTGTGCGGCGCGGTGCAGTGACAATACCCAAGCGCCATGCTGAGCCTTTTATGGAGCCTGCCTTCCGGGCAGAAGAACCGAAAGTTGAAAACGAAATAAAACAGATTTTAAGGACTATGCCATGATAAGAACTGTACCATTAACCGCCGTGCAGGCGGCGGTATATAAAACGCTGAACGATAACCTTACCGGTTACCCGATTATGGATGACAGTACGCCATTTGAAAGCGGCAAGATGCCGGGTGAGGAATTTGTTATTATAGGCAGTATTACTGCTGTGCCGCAGGGAACCAAAGCCAATACGGCGCTTTGGGAGACCACGGCTACGCTGGATGTATACAGCAGCTATAAAGGCAAAAAGCGTGTAAATGAAATTGTTGATGAAATAGTTACCGTCTTAACCGGCGTTGCTGAAAATGGCAGTTTCCCACTGGAAGGTTACAGCCTGATTATGCTTAACATTGAAAGCGTGGAGGCGCGTGCGGAAGACTGGAACGATGACGAAGTATGGCAGCACGGTATTGTACGTGTAGCTATTACTGTAGAACAAAATAAATATTAAAGGGGTGTTATAAATGGCTTTAAGCATTAACCCGGATTATTTTCCTAAAAATACTAATGCCAGCCAGAGTATGGCAGGCAAAAACCTCCTGCTTTACATCGCTTACGGTGAAGGCGCAACAGTTGAGGACCCTATTTGGAACCTTGTGGGCGGGCAGCGTAATTCTCCGCTTAGCATGAGTGCTGACGAAATCGACGCCAGTGATAAAAGCTCCGGCGGCTGGGGCGAAACGCTGCAGGGTACCAAAACCTGGAGTATTGAACAGGAATGCGTATATAAAGTTAACGATAACGGCTTTGATATTATGCGTTATGCCTTTTTGAATGATATTCCGGTATACCTGATGCGCCGCGATAAAAACGGCAATGCCGTTAAAGGTTTTGCCAATATTACAGAGTTCAGTGACGATAACCCGCATGATGATGTTGCAACTGCAACGGTTACCTTCAGCGGCATCGGTGCGCCGGAGTTCAGCACAAATGAGCCGGACCCTGGAGCGGCTGATGGAGCTATTACTGACCTTGCGGCGGAAGCTGGCAGCAGTGGACAGGCTAACCTTACTTTTACCAAAATTACCGGCGCAACTGCCATAGTACTGCAAACCAGTACTAACGGCATTAATTTTACCGATAATGCAACTCCTATTGCCAACGGTGCTACAACAGCGGCCGTTAGCGGGCTTGAAGCCGGTGTAACATACTTCCGCTTAAAAGTAAATGGCGGCGCACAGAACGGTTACAGTAATGTAGCTTTTTGTACAGTAACTGCATAACGAAAAATTAAATAAAGCCAGGGCGCAAGCCCTGGCTTACTTTATATGGAGGCGATGCTAATGAAAGTGAATACATCCGTTATTTTAACGGTTAACGATAAACAGTATACTTTGAAATTTGATATTAAAGCGCTGCTTACGCTGGAACAACTTATTTCCACGAAAAATATTACCAAAATGATGGGAAACCCGCCGCTTAGCCATGCAGACACGGTTAACTGCCTGTATGTTGGTTTGATGGCGGAACAACCTTCCGTAACGCCGAAAAAAGCTATGCAGATTACGGAAAACTGGCTGAAAAACAATACCATGATTAATTTACAAAAAATTATTATGAACGCCATGGTTAAAGCCGGTGCCGTTGGTAATACAGGAAACGTGGAAGACAACGAGCCAGAAGACGAACCGGGGAAGTAACAAGCTTTTCGGATTGGCTGGAGGCGGTGCTGCCGTGGTGTTACGGCGAGTTGGCATTAAAACCGTGGGAAATTGAAAGACTGTGCCCGGTGGAAATAGATTATATGCTGAAAGGGTGGCAAAGACGTTATGACAGGCTGGAAGATTTGTTTATAGCGTGGGACGCTTACCCGCAATACCAGATAGCTAATCCTAAAAAACGGTTGAAACTTGAACAGCTTTTAGCGCACCGCAAGAAACGCCAGACTAAAAAAGAAAAGCAGAATACTTTAAATGAAATAATGGCTGAATTTGGACTCCAGCAGGAAGGGGGTTAAATATGGCAACAGTAGCAAGTTTACAAGTACTTATAGGTGCTAATACAAAAGGTTTGCAAAGAGAAATTGCCAATGTGCAGAAAACTATCCGCCAGAAGCTGGGCGGTAACGCCATTGAAATAAGCGAAAACATGATTGCCGGCGTGGCTGGTTTAAGTGCAGCTTTGGCTGGGTTGGGCGCTGTTGCAGTGCGCAGCGCGGCACAGATGGAACAGACTGAAAAAGCCTTTACCACACTTTTGAAAAGCGCAGATTTGGCAAAAGATTTTTTGGCAGAGTTGGAACGCTTTGCTGCGGCCACGCCGTTTGAACTGCCGGGGCTGTTAAATGCTTCTAAACGTTTGCTGGCGTTTGGGTTCAGCGCACAGCAGGTAATACCTATTTTAACTGCTATCGGCGACAGCGCGGCTGCGCTGGGTATGGGAGAAGAAGGTATCAGCCGTCTTACTACTGCCATTGGGCAAATACAGGCAAAGGCTAAGGTAAGTGCGGAGGAAATGAACCAAATAAATGAAACCGGCATTCCTGCCTGGCAGCTTTTGGCAGATACCATCGGTACAACGGTGCCTCAGGCTATGGATATGGCCAGCAAGGGCATGATTGACGGTGCTACCGGCGTGCAGGCTATCCTTACCGGCATGAATAAACAATTTGGTGGTATGATGGCAGAACAAAGCCAGACGCTGAACGGCATGATGTCAAACATTCAGGACAGCATCGGCCAGCTGAGCACCGTGGTTGGTAAAGAGATTACCGAAGCCTTTAATTTGAAAGGCGCAGCGGCGGAATTTCAGGATACGCTGGGAGAGTTTACTGCCATTGCCAAACAAAGCGGCATAGGCGAAGCACTGCGTCAGATGGTACCGACTGAAGTTGGTATGGCTATCGGAGCGTTAGCGGCTGTTATAACTTCGACAGCAGTTCCGGCAATAGTTCTTTTAACGGCACAAGCGGCAAAAGCAGCGTTGGCGTTTGTTGGTATAACAGGGCCGATAGGTATTGCCATTGCGGCGATAGGCGCAGGTGCTTACCTTATTTGGGATAACTGGGAGGCGCTCGGCAAGTTTTGGGATACCTTCTGGGTAAGTTTTGACCATACAATAGCAACCAGTGTGGCTGATATACAGGATTTGATTGCTGATTTAGTCAGCAGTGCGGCGTGGGCAGCCAATAAGCTGGGCGGCATTTTTGGCTTTGAAGAAAGCGGAAGCGGTATGCGCAGTTTTGCCAACCAGATACGTGAGGAAGCTGCGGAACTGCGTATGACGGCAGACAATATGGAGATTGGCAAGCTGAACGAAATCCGTGAAAAATACGCTGAAAGCGTTCCGAAAACGGACAGCAGCTTTGCCTCTGCTGATATTGATAACCTTGGTTTGCAAAACATTGCCGGTGTTGGCGGTACTTCTTCCGGTGGCAGTGGCGGTACGAGTATGTTTACTGAATTAAACCGTGAAATTGACAGGTTGAATACGGAAATAAACGAAGCCAAAGATAAAACGCTGGATTTGCAGAGTGAGTTTAATAATTTTGCTTTGGATATGCGCATTGAGGGACTATCTGAATTTGAAAAAGTTTATGCGAATATTGATAAAGAAAAACAGCAGCGACTTGCTTCTGTTGATGAGTGGATGGCTAAATTTAATAACGCCACGGTAGAAGCGCAGCAGATGTATGAGCGGGCTATGAAAACCGGTGATGCCAATGTACTGGCCAGTGCGCAGGAAATGCTGGCACAAAGGCAGGCTGATGAAGCTGCTGCTTTAGAGCAGTCGAAGACCATGCGTCAGCAAATTACGCAGGAGGCTTTGGAACAGGAAATGTCGGCAGCTACTCAGGCGCAGGGTTATAAAGCACAACTGGATGAGTTATATAGGCAAGGCAACCTTGAAGGCTATATGGCTTATCTTGATGCTGAAAAAGCGGCTTTTATGCAGCAGCAGAGTGAAATGCAGGAAATGATGTCTGCTTATCAGGAGTGGCGCATGGAAGCAGAAAGTACATATTTGTCATTTGCGCTTGAAGCTGCTAATACATTGAAAAATGGATTAGCTCAGGGTTTTGCAAATGCTATTGTTAATGGGCAGAATTTGGGCAAGACGCTTCAAAATCTTGGCAAGGAAATAGTTGCTATGTTTATTAAATGGAAAGCCCAACAGTTAATGAGTCAGGTTTTAGTTAAAGCAGGAATGCTTGAAAGTGCTGCGCTTGGCGTAACTATGGGCAAGACGATTGCAGAAGGTACGCGAGAAGCTGCTTTATATATGAATATGCTTTCTGGTGGTACCTTGGCACCTATGGCAGCAACCAGTATGAAATTAGCTTTAGCTAGCCTTAGTGCGCTCGGTGGTGGGAGCGGCGGTGATGTTAGCAAAACAGGATTATCTGTAGGGGCAGGAACAAGTACCTTTGACCAAGCTGATAGTTATTTCCCTGGATTTGCCAACGGCGGCATCGTTACCGGCACAACTATCGGCGTTATCGGCGAGAAAAGCTATGATGAAGCTGTTATTCCGCTGCGAAGCAGTGTGTTGGAAGCTTTGGCTTCTTATCTCATTCCTGGTATGCAAAGCACTGGTACGGACGGCGAAGTTACTGTTAACGTAAATAATTACGGCGATATCAATAACGGCAGTGACTATGACGGCCTTATGAACGATATTGCGGCCAGCGTGGCGGCAGGCACGAGAGGAGTGAGGTTTGCGGTATGATTATCAACCCCGAATATTTTCCGGATGTGACGAATTATCCTGATGAACCGCTGTACATTAACGGTGTTGCGCTGCCTTATAAATACCAGATTGAAACCAGCGGCGACCTTACTGTGCGCGCTAAAGCCGAAAAGCGGGCTTACAGCCACGGTGCTACCAACAGCGGCGATGGATATATTGACAGCAAAAAAATTAAAATAACTATCACGCTGGAAGCAAATAGTTATGATGACTTTTTGGAGAAAAGCAATGCGCTTTGTGAGCTGTTTTATCAGAAGGATTATAAACTTTCAGTGGGCGGCGTTACTTACTGGAATGTTACTTCACTTGAAAAAACAACATGCAAGTATTTGGGCGCTTTTCAGTTCAAAAAAGGCGATTGGACTTTTTCTTTGCTGCTCTGTGACCCGTTTCGCTATGCTGATGCGGAAACTACGGTGACACAAACTTATGCGGAAGCGGCTAGTGAAGCAGAAATAAGTATTTATAACGGCGGCAGTGTAGAAACACCGCTGACGTTTATTTTTGCACCGGCGGCTACAATGAACAACATTATTGTAAGCCAGCCGGCAACCGGTAAAAGTATGCGTATTGCTGATACGCTTCTGACAACTCCTGCAACGCTTACTGTTAACACGAAGGAAGGCACTGTAAGGCGTGACACCTACAATGCCATTAACGCGTTCAGCGGGCAGTTTTTAACGGCGCTGCCGGGCGAGAATAAATATCTTGTGACTTGCGCGCCGGGCACGGTAACGGTTAAATTAACGGACAGGTGGTTAGTATGAACCTTATTTTTGGACGTTATAAATTTGGACGGTACATCTGGGCCGGTAATGTTGGCTCTGGCGGCAGCGGGCCGGGCCCGACTCCGGGCGGCGATGATACGTATATTCCGGGGCTGGTGCAGGTTATATTTTTTAACCGTGACGGTACAAAAACGGCAATTTTCAGTAATGATACGGAGGAACTGCCGTTTAAGGAACTGACGTTTGAGCTGACGGAAAACGGTTGCGGCGATGGTAAGCTGGTGTTTAATACCTTTCCTGCATTTACGGAAATACAGTATAACCAGCGCATAGATGTGTATTTATTCGGCAGCCGTGACCCGTGGTGGAGTGGTACAGTTCTTACACGGCCTGACAGCGGCGGTACAGCCAGCAAGTTTGAAATTACCTGTTATGGTCTGTATGAGAGATTGGATAAAGTACAGCTTTTCGGCAAGGAATATAAAAACATGGAAGTAGCAGATATTGTGCGCGACATTGCCCGCGAGGTTGAAAGTAAAACGGGCATCGTTTTTAACGCCAGCAAAATTTATAACGTTGGGTACAATGTAACGCATATTAAGTTTGACGGCGTGAGCGCAAAGGAAGCACTGGACCAGCTGAGCGAGTTTGCGCTGGATTTTGTGTACGGCGTGGACAGTTACCGTGAGTTTTATTTTAAGGCGATAAATTCGGAGATAAACGAGGAAGCGCGCATCTGGGTTGGTGTACACTGTAACAAATTCGAACCTTCGCAGTCGATTGATAAGATTATCAATTACGCAAAGGTTAAGGGCGGCGCTATTGATGACAGCGGCGAAAGCTGGCTGGCAGAAGTGCAGGACGCGGAAAGCCAGGAACTGTACGGTTTATCTGAAACAGTTTTAACACTGCCATCGGCTTATGACGCCGCCGATGCGGAGCGGTGGGGCCAGTACGAGATTGATAAAAATAAAGATCCGAAGCTTTCTGCAAAGCTTGGCGGGCTTATTTTGGCGTATCCGAAACCGGACGGCGTCTTTTCCGTGCGGCGCTTGACCACAGAAGGGCAGGCGGCAATTACTGACCTTGACGGTACGCTGCGCACTTATCCGATTACAAAAATTAAATACACCGTTAACGGCGACAAAGGCATCCAGTGCGATTTGGAACTGGGCGAACAGCCTGACCCGCCGATTAGCAATTACCTGCTGGCGCTGCACCGCAACGCGAAAAATAACGAGGCGTTGCAGCAGGCAGCAAACGAACAGTTAAAAGGAGGTTAAAATATGCCGGGACCCAGTGATATAAGGGTAAACCCTTTTAATAATGCGACCAACTATGTGAATTTAACGGAACGGCATATCGTTCCGTCCGTCAGTCCGTTTGTGGTGCGGCTGAACGAAGTTCCAGAGAAACAGGACCCGTCAAATATGCAGATGTTTTATGTAGATGATGCAACCGGCCAGACTACGGAAACAGCGCTGACGGAAGTAGCGGCGACGCCAGGCGCGGGTGAATTCCGGCCGGATTATTCCACTAACGCCTTCGATGACACCAGCTGGAACACCGGGCTGATTGAGTTCAGCTCCGCCGATGCCGGAAAGATTATCGAAGTAAGCTACACAGCAACTGGTACTCTGGCCGGTGTAAAAACAAATCGTTATCCTGCCTGGTGGCTGGACAGGGGTGATGGGAGTGATGGGGATTTTGCACCTGAAAGTAATGTGACGATAAGCGGGCTGAAACAGTATAAAAGCGTGTTTATTAAAGCGGGTGTGACGATTACAATTGAAACCTGCGCTAAAATTATGTGCCAGAGCACATTTGTTAATTACGGAACGATCACTGCTAACGGTCGAGGTGCGGCAGCTGGTGGCGGGGGTAGGTGGAATGGATCAAATAATGGCGGAGCTGGTAGTGCTGGAACGATTTCGAATGGCGGAAGTGGTGGCAATAATGGTTCCGGTAAAGGCGGAGCCGGAGGAGCCGCAACGGCATCGAATATAACTATCGGATCTAATTTAGCACAAATTATAGTTAATAATTTTTCGGAGATATGCATTGGCGGTGGCGGTGGCGGTGGTGCTGGATATAACTCTGGCGCGACTGGTGGATCGGGCGGAAAAGGCGGCGGAGAAATAACAATTATATGTAAAAATTTAAAAAACACTGGAAGTATTACAGCTAATGGCGCAAATGGGACAAGCGGAAATAATGGTGGACGCGGTGGTGGCGGTGGCGGAGGCTGCGTGCGAGTCGTGGCCGAAAGAATTATAGAGCAAGGCAGCACCACTGCCAACGGTGGCAGTGGTGCTGCTTCTGGCGGGGCAGGAGTTGTTTTCGTGAAAGAACTGGGTGTGATTTGATGATATGTATAATTGATGAAAATAATTTGATTGTTAATATAGTTAATGCTGATTTTCCGCGGCAGAATGCAGAGAGAACATATTATCCTTGGAATAATCTTGGCGAAATTTATACTTCTACTGAGCCATTCGCGCATATGCAGCAGCGTTTAGTGGATGAGCTTGGCACCGAATTTGCCAGGCGCAGGGATGATGTACGCTGGATAAACTTGCCCAGCGGCAACAGGTATGGCTTTGACTGCGCTGTTGAGGATATTTCAAACTTTATGGCAGCATATACGCCGCTTTTAATAGCCGGAAGTGGTGAAACAGGTTATAAGGTATGGAAATCTGAAACTGAAAAAGGACTTGTAATTTTAACCTTTGATGATATGCATGCGGCATATACTTATGTGCGCGAAAGCCAGTTATCTGCTTATGCGTGGCTGGCAAGTTCACAGGCAAAAATAAATGCCGTAACAGAAGCAGATGGCAAAGAAAAATTACAAGCTGTTTATGATGCATGCATTTCTACCCCTACAAAATAGGAGGTATATATGAATACCTTATTGCAAATAATTGATGACTGTATTGAATTTATTAAAAATATAGTGCCAACAGGTGCAGAGCAGTATTTAATGGCCATAGGTGCTGCAATCGGACTATTTATTTCAATAGCGGTAGGAGGTATGGATAAAATGATATATGCGCTTATAGCGTTAATGATTTTGGACTATACCACCGGCATGATTGCAGCGTTTAAAACCGGGCAGTGGGACAGCAGTACCGGATTTGTGGGGTTGGCAAAAAAAGCAGTTATTTTGGCTGTTGTTGCTCTGTGTAATACCGTTGATATGGCAATGGATACGCATGCTTTGCGTCAAATGGCAATCTGTGCTTATGCCCTTAACGAAGCGGGCAGTATTGTGGAAAACATCGACAGAGCAGGATGGGGTGAACACATACCTGCTTTCATTCGCAACGCATTGGCAAGGTTGCAATCCAAACAGGAGGGAACGAAAGATGAAAGTAAAAAAATATAACTTGCATTTTACAGAACTTTTAAAACGTGACAGAACTGATTTAATCGTTATTCATCACACTGGTAATCCTGTTGATGATGACTTATCTGCCGAACAAATTCACGCAAGCCATCAGGAACAAGGATGGGCTGGTATTGGCTATCATTACGTTATTCGAAAGGATGGCACAATAGAACGCGGCCGTCCAGAAAATTGTATTGGTGCCCACGCGATTGGGAATAATGGCAAAAGCATTGGCATTCACATTTGCGGTAATTTTGAAATTGCTGAACCTACGGAAGCACAGTTAAACAGTCTGCCGGTGCTGATAGCAGATATTTGCAAACGTTATGGATTGATTGCCGCTAAAAATGTTATTGTTGGGCATCGTGATTTAGATAACACTGCTTGTCCTGGCAAAAATTTGTATAACAAACTTGATATCATCCGCGGTAATGCGGAATGGTACAGGAATCATTAAGGATTGGAGGTGTAAAATAATGAATAAAACTCAGATAGCTGTTATTGCCGGTATTGTACTGGCTGTTATCGTTGGTTGTATTGCTGGCGGTGTATTCTGATTAAAAGCCGCCCGTTTGTTTGGCGCTTGCGCTTGTTTTTGATTAGCGTGCTTATACTTTTATGCAAAACCGCTAAAAACAGCGTATGCGCCAAATATGGCGGTATAAACGAAATAAGGAGAAAACTATGAAAAAGAAACATATAATATTAGGTATTTTAGTCATTTTATATTGTGTCATTACTTATTTAACATTTACTACCGATAATTTAATAGGTTTTATAGCAGCGTATGTAACTACAAATCTGCTTGCTTTACTTATCGGTGGATTTATAGGTTATAGTGCAGCTTTTATCGGTAACTTGCCGCACTAAGAGGTAAAAAATGAAAAATGAACAGAAAAAATCTGATAATCATAGTATTTACATTATTATCATTGCTGTGGTGCTTTGCGCCGTGGCTTATTGCTCGGTGCGCGGCTGCGGAAGCGATGACGGAACAGACCTGTTATATAAAAGTACCGATAACACAATGGCAGAACTTGAAGGAGAATACCAACAGGCTGCAAGCGAACTTGATGTTGTTGGCGGACAGCTTAACAGCGCAGGAGCAACGGCAGGAAGAATTGATGACCTTATTAACAGAAGCCAAAGGGCAGGTACAGCAGTTACAGAAGGAATTACAGAGTGCCAACGCATCGTTAGAAAATGCCAGGAAATTGTTGCAGACAGCAACAGAATTATCGGAGAAGTTGAAGCGGCAAATAGAGCAGGAACGGAAAGTGGCAGCGGAAGCTAAAGAAAAAGCATACTGGAAGAGATGGCTAAACGGTTTCTGCTGTGGGCTTGCTGGCGGCGTACTTGCAGTTGCAACAAAATAATGCTTGACAGATATTATATAGTTTAGTTACCACAACAAAGTTGTGACATTACATCGCTTATTTTTTACAAATGTAGATGCAACCAATAAGCGGTGCCAATAACGAGAACCGGTTTTTGTTTGAGATAAAAATAAAGCCCTTATCAGATTATATATCTGGTAAGAGCTTTAACTTTTTTTATTGCTTTTTTCTATTTTTATATATCCGTGGAATGTTTATGTAATGCATCTTTTGCTACGTAACAAGGTTCAACATATCTAATTGCTTTTGACAATTGTAGCATGCTGGTCGAAATATAGTTACGAAGGAGTAGTCTCTAAAGGCTACTCCTTAATTTGTATTAAAAGCTTACAAAATACTGCTAAAAATCTTCTGGTTCTAAACCATACCAAGTACCTTCTGTTTGAGGTAATTGCCTTTGCCGGACTCCTTCCGCAAATTTATAACGCATTTGATAAAAGTCATCTCTCAATGATAACTTATCTTCTGTAATCCTTTCATCAACAGTTCTATCCCAATCTTGTAGCCACTTAATATGCAATGCTTGTTCGATTTCTAAAAAAGCATCTAAATATAATTTGAATTTAATCAAACACTGCTTACAACCATAAACATAGCCATACTTTCCATCTTCATATTCTGCTAAACCAGCTATTGAGTTTGGAATATTTTCATCAGATAAAATATCTTTTCCACAAACAACACATTTTAATGGTTGATAATTTTGTTTAGGTACATTCATATAATATTTATTAGGATATAAGCCAAAACATTGTAAAATTTTAGTATCCATGGATTGCATTATTCGCGTGATTTCCTGCGGTCCAAAAATATAATAATTGTATTGGAGATTATTACATATTTCGTCTAATCGCTTTTGCAATCCAGTTGTTATTACTGTCGAATAGAATCCTATAAACCCAGTTGCATTAAACTGCAATAACCTATCACTGATATTTTGTTCATCATTCGTACCTACATGTTTACCCGATTTTATGTAATGTTTACAACTAACCAAATATTTTAGGTCATTCTTTTCGACCAAATAATCTTGTCCTCCGTCAACTCCATAAGCAGGGTGACTGATTGGAATAAAACCAACTTCCTGTAAAACATGGACAGAGAATTTTTCCCATTCTTCATCATTCATGTCATAAAAAAACTTCATAAATCTATTCATTTGCGCATCCTTTAGTATATTCTCCAAATATATAAATTTCTTATTTATAAATATCATTATACCATAAATCTAGTACAATTACAATTTCTGCTTACTTTATGCGTTTCTGTTTAGCCAATATATTGACAAGCTATAAATTTGTTTTAGATTACTGGTCTGTTTACTATAAACGATTTGCAAATATGCTTAAAAAGTCCTTGACAATTCTTTTTTTCTCAGCCAAAAGATAAATATCGATAAAGTATCTGATAGCCGTCTAGCAGCATAATAGAAACATGTCGGTCAAGGTAGGCGGTATACTTGCCGGGTAAAAAAATTATAGTTTCTATTTATTTTGTGACGAAAATAAATGGTTTATAGAAAAGCTGTTTTTGACTTGATGTATTAATAGGATTTTGATATATTTATATAGAACGGTGTTTGCGGCACCGTATACTCCGCTAATTAAGCGGGTTAAACATTATTTTGGAGAAGTTAAATTTGCGGCTTAACGTGTAAAAAGCTGGAAACGCTATAAGCGTTGCCAGTTTTTTACTTTTAGGCTGCTATCGCGAATAAAAAATAAATTTACTAAAATGGTCAGATTCTGTTATAATAATAAAGTAATAAATTTAAGCCAACAATGGAGTCAGCAGTTGAAACATATATAGTAATAATAGCAATTGTTTCGTTTTTTAGTGTAACACTATCGTTTATTTCAAACTATATGTTCAAAAATAAAAAAGGAGTGATGCCTATGACGAAAAAATTCTTTATTGATTTTACTATATGCAGTTTTGAAAAAATACTTGAAACTGCTTTGCTGGCTTAAGTTTATTACTTGAAAAACGTCTGCACTTAATTGTGCAGGCGTTATTTTTTGCTTGACTTTTTGGTAATCGCAAAATACAATAAATTTGTGGTAATCATAAAGTGAGGTGAAAAGAATGAGTCCACGAACAGGCAGACCGAAGAGTGGTAATCCAAAAGTTAAGCAATTAGGCGTTAGATTTGATGCTGATGCTTTAGAAAAATTGGATATATTGACAGCTTACTATAACGAAACGCGAGTTGAAGTATTACGGCGTGGGGTTGAAAAGTTGTATTTGGAATTGCCTAAAGAAAACAAATAAGACGTTGCCCCGCTACCAACGAAAACAACGTCTTATCAAGAACCACCCAAAAGGATGATAAATTTATTATATCATTCTTTTGAGTGTTTTGAAAGGAAGATATAATATGAATGAGTTACAAGTGTTCAAAAATGATAATTTTGGTGAAATTAGAACTGTTTATCAAAATAATGAAATCTTATTTGTTGCTACTGATGTTTGCAAAGCATTAGAAATTAAGAATTCGCGTGATGCTTTAAAACGTTTAGCAGGTGATGAAAAGGGTGTAGTTTTAACCGACACCCTTGGCGGGAAACAAAAGTTATCTGTCGTCAACGAAGCAGGCCTATACAACCTTGTGCTTGCCAGCCGCAAGCCGGAAGCTAAAGCTTTTAAGCGTTGGATAACGCATGACGTTATACCTTCCATCCGCAAAACCGGCAAGTATGAAGTAAAGGTGGTTAAAAAGGCTGTTGAAAAACCTGCTCCGGTTGCTTTGCCCGGCTATAAATTAAAGCATTACCGTGGCATTGCCGTTGTAACCAAACGCGACCTTGCGCAGGCACTTAATATGGACCTTGCTGCTTTGCAGTATTACATCCGTAAACTTAATCTGTTGGATAAGGATGTTGATTATTTTATCATCAATGGCAAAGACCTTTTTGATTTAAAAAATAAATACGGCTTAAGCAGGCTTTGTACCAGCTTAACACTGATAACTGAAAGCGGTGCGCGTAAAATTTATAATGTTACGCATAATGCTTATACCCCTGTACTGTTTGAAGAAAAGCAACCGGTTCTTGCTTCGAAACAAACAGAGCAGAAAGTTGTAAGAAAAGAGGATTTGCCTGACAGCTTTTTTGAAGGTTTATATATTGACCCTGATAATGAAAACTTTAAAGATATTTTAGATGATGTATTAGAAAAATTATGTGCTGTAAAAAATTTAATACTTGCATGGAAAAATACATATAGAAAAGTTGAAGAAAATGCTGTGTATGAAAAAATTGTTACAGAACAGGCTTATAGAATTTATTCAAGAATAATGGATGTCAGGCACATAAAATTTAAAACCGGCAATCTTGCAGAACTTAAATATGGCATTAAGCAATCTTGATATTGGTTAAAATTATTTAAGGAAGTGATATAAGAGGCAGAAAAACGTATTAGGCTGTTTTTTTGTTAAAATAAAATTGAAATTCAAAATAATTTTTGGTAAAATGCACTTTTGTAGTTCGTTTTTTATCTGCTAAATTCCACCAGCTTTAAGGATAACGCAGAGTAAAAATGCTCTGCGTTTTTTTATTTGCTGAAACAAATACGCAAGACGCTTTAAGCCTTTTATGTTATAATTAATTTCATAGGAGGGTGATTATGGATATTTTAAAAATTAAAGAACTTTGCCGTACAGAGCAAATAGAATTTTCCAGACATGTTTCTGATAGAATGTTTCAGCGTAACATCACTGCTGATGAAGTTATAGAAGCTGTTTATAATGGGAAAATTATTGAAGAATATCCTGACGATTATCCTTATCCAAGCTGCTTAATTTTGGGAATAACATTTAATAAACGTTTTTTGCATGTTGTTGCAGGTATTACTGATACCAAATTATGGATAATAACGGTATATGAGCCGAATCCTGACAAATGGAATAATGATTTTACGATGAGAAAGGGCTGAGAGATATGGAAAAGTGCTTTTTCTGCAAAGGGATTATTGAAAACAGTGTAACCAATTATATGTTGGATTTAAACGGACAGTTTATTATTATTAAAAATGTACCCTGCCATAAATGTTCGCAGTGCGGCGAAGTATCTTTTAGCTATCAGACAATGAAACAGCTGGAAAAAATTGTGGCTAATTTAAAACAGGCATTGACGGAAGTTGCTATTGTTGAATATGCGGCATAAAGTTTAAACTGATGAAAATAAGAACGGGTATCTGCCCGTTTTTATTTTGTAAATTTACTTACAGAAAGGAACCATATGAATAACTGGAACATACACGAAGCGGTTGAGTATTATAAAGGGCAGGATGCGCCGCAGAATCAGTTTGCACTGGTGGAACTGCTGAAGGAAGCACAGGAGCATAACGGCGGCGTGCTTACGGACTGCCTTATTGAAGATATTGCCGCGCTTTTAAACATTAAAGTTACTTTTTTAAACGCCGTTATTAAGCGTTACCCAAGTTTAAAAACGGCGCAGGCTCCGCACAGGCTGGAGGTTTGCGGCGGTAAAAATTGTGCTGCCAATGGTTCGGCGGCGCTGTTAAAGCATATCCGCGGGGCGTACGGTGTAGAAAGCGGCGGCATCAGCACCAAGGGCAGCTTTAGTTTTAAAATTTGCGGTTGCTTAAAGCACTGCGGCAAAGGGCCGAATATTAAATGGGACGGCGAAATTTACAACGCGGCAACACCGGAGCTGATAAAAAAGCTGGCCGGCAGATAAATGTCTGCGGATTAAAGTGCGGCGGTATTAACGATAACAGAGCGCCTGCTTTTTTAAACGGCAAACAACTAAAATAATGCTTGCACAACTTGCCGCGCTATGCTACAATATATAAGCGTTAATATCGACATGCTATATAGAGTCTTTTGTAAAGTGAGGTGCAATCGAATGAAAGAAGGAATCCATCCGAAATATGGTGAAGTTAAAGTTACCTGCGCATGCGGTAACACTTTTATGACCGGCTCTGTTAAACCGGAACTGCGCGTGGACGTTTGCTCCAAATGCCATCCGTTTTTCACCGGCCAGCAGCGTAACGTAGCTGCCCGCGGCCGTATCGAAAAATTCAACAAACGTTATGGAAAATAATTTACCGACAGCAGAGCGAAAGCTCTGCTGTGTTTGTATATGGAGTTTGTTTGAGGGAATATTATGAATAAGAAACCAAATGTTGGCGGACAGGCTGTAATAGAAGGCGTAATGATGCGCGGAAAAACGCATGTTGCCGTTGCCGTAAGGCAGCCGGACGGTGAAATTTCCGTTGATGTGCGCCCGGTAAACAGTATTTCCGACCGCTATCCAATACTAAAAAAACCGTTTTTGCGCGGCGTTGTGTCGCTTGTAGAATCGCTCGTTATGGGTATGAAGGCGCTGGCTTATTCGGCGCAGGTATCGGGCGATGAAGACGAAAAGCTCGATTCCAAAGAGATGGCGCTGACCATTGCCGTTTCGGCAGGGCTTGCCATTTTGCTCTTTATAGTTATTCCCACCTGGTCAATGCGCTTTTTAACAGGCATTACCCAGGACCACATGGCTTTGAATTTAGCAGAAGGTGTGCTGCGTATGGCAATTTTTCTGGCATATATCGCGGCAATTTCTTCGATGAATGATATTCAGCGCGTGTTTCAGTATCACGGAGCTGAACATAAAACCATTTATACTTATGAAGCGGGCCTGCCTTTAAAGGTAGAAAACGTGCGCCCGTTCAGCACGCTGCACCCACGCTGCGGCACCAACTTTTTGATGATTGTCATGCTGATAAGTATGTTTATTTTTACTTTTCTGGGCTGGCCAAGCCTTTTGGAGCGTATTGCTTCGCGTATTATTTTAATGCCTGTAATTGCAGGCGTAAGCTACGAGCTTATCCGTTATGCCGGCGCGCATACCGATAACCCGCTGGTACGCATTGCCATTACGCCGGGGCTTTTGCTGCAAAAATTAACCACGCGCCAGCCGGATGACAGCCAGATTGAAGTGGCTATTGCTTCGCTGAAAGCGGTTGTGCCGCCGGAAGATTTGGCGCAGGAACCGGAAGCTTGCCCGGAAGAAAAATTAGTAGGAGAACCTAATGCAGGATAAATTACAGGCACTTGAAGATAAATATCTTGATTTGGAAGCAAAAATAAGCGACCCCGATGTAATTGCCAATCAGGCAGAATGGCAGAAATACGCTCGTGCGCATGCCAAACTGACCGATGTTGTTGCCGCTTACCGCGAATATAAAATTTTGGATAAAGCCAGAGAAGAAGCGGAAGAAATTATTGCCGACGGCAGCGACAGGGAACTTGCGGCAATGGCGCAGGAGGAGCTGAAAGAACTTAAGCCGCAGCTGGCAGAATACGAAGAACGGCTTAAAATTTTGCTTTTGCCTTCCGACCCCAACGACGACAAGAACGCGATTGTGGAAATCCGCGGTGGTGCGGGTGGCGAGGAAGCTGCGCTGTTTGCAGGCGTGCTGTTTCGCATGTATCAGCATTATGCTGAAAGCCGCCGCTGGAGCCTTGAAATAATGGATGCCAGCCCGACGGAGCTCGGCGGGTTTAAGGAAATAGTTTTTCAGCTGAGCGGACAGGGCGTTTTTGGGCGCATGAAGTTTGAAAGCGGCGTACATCGCGTGCAGCGTGTGCCGGAAACCGAATCGCAGGGGCGTGTGCATACTTCCACTGTTACGGTGGCTGTGCTGCCGGAAGCAGAAGAAGTGGATATTGACATTAACCCGGCTGATTTAAGAATTGATACTTACCGTGCGGGCGGCGCAGGCGGCCAGTACGTAAACAAAACCGAATCGGCGGTGCGCATAACGCATATACCCACCGGCATTGTGGCACAGTGCCAGGACGAAAAATCGCAGCTTAAAAACCGCGAAAAATGTATGCGCGTGCTCCGCAGCCGCGTTTTGGAAATGGAGCAGGAAAAGCAGCGCGCGGCAACGGCTCAGGACCGCAAAAATCAGGTTGGCACCGGTGACCGCAGCGAGCGTATCCGCACTTATAACTATCCGCAGGGTCGTGTTACCGACCACCGCATTGGTTTAACCCTGCACCGTTTAGACGCAGTTTTAAACGGCGATTTGGACGAAATTTTAGATGCACTGATTACGGCGCAGCAAAGCAAGCTGCTGCAGCAGGTGAAATAAAATGACAGCAAAACCTATATGGACTATTGCTAAGGTGCTGGACTGGACAAAGCAGTATTTCGCAGAGAAAGGGTTGGAAAATCCTCGCCTGGATGCGGAAATACTGCTTTGTTCCGTTTTAAAGTGCCAGCGTATAACTTTATATGTACATTTTGACCAGCCGCTGGAAGAACACGAGCTGGCGCAGTACCGCGGTTATGTGGCGCGGCGTGCGGCGGCAGAGCCGCTGGCGTATATTTTGGGCAGCCGCGCCTTTATGAAATACAATTTTAAAGTAACACCGGATGTTTTGGTTCCGCGCCCTGAAACCGAACTTTTGGTTGAGTGCGCGGCAAAACTGGCAGGCTTTATTGAAAAGCCGCAGATTCTTGACATCGGCACGGGCAGCGGTGCTATTATCGTGTCGCTTCTGGATATGCTTCCGGAGGCGCACGGCACGGCAGTTGACGTATCGCCGGGGGCGCTTGCCGTTGCCAAAGAAAACGCGGCAAACATTGGCGTTGCGGAGCGGCTGCAGTTTGTACGCAGCGATTTATATTCCGCGCTGCCTCGTGACGCCGTATTTGATGTGATAATTTCCAACCCTCCTTATATACCGAGCGCCGATATTGCAGGCCTTGCGGCAGATGTTAAGCGTGAACCGCGCCTTGCGCTGGACGGCGGAGCGGACGGGCTTAATTTTTACCGCCGCATTATTGCCGGGAGCACGGCGCATTTAAAAGACGGCGGCTTTATGGCGTTTGAAATTGGCATTAACCAGGGCAGCGCCGTTGCGGATTTATGCCGCAGCCACGGTTTTGGCGTTGTGGCCGTGCGCCGCGATTATGCCGGCATAGAACGGATGGTTTTTGCAGCGAAAGAAGGAACTACTTATGCAGACGCGTTATTGGAACTTGCAAAATGATACGGACGGCGTAATGCTGCGCGAAGCGGCGGCGCTGATAAAACAGGGTGAAGCCGTTGCTTTCCCTACGGAAACGGTTTACGGGCTTGGCGCCGACGGCCTTAACGGCGAAGCGGTGCGCAAAATTTTTGAAGCCAAAGGCCGCCCGAATGACAATCCGCTTATTTTGCACATTGCAGATAAAGAAGATATTTTAAAATTAACAACAGGGCTTACAAAACAGGCGCAGCTTTTAATTGAAAGGTTCTGGCCCGGACCGCTGACGGTAATTGTTGCCAAAAGCGGTATCGTGCCTGATGAAGTAAGTGCCGGGCTTGACACGGTGGCGGTGCGCATGCCGTCGCATCCGGTGGCGGCGCAGCTTATCCGCCTTGCCGGAACGCCGGTTGCGGCGCCCTCGGCAAATTTATCGGGCAAACCGAGCCCAACCGATGCCGAAACGGTGCTTGCCGATATGCAGGGGCGCATTGCCGGTATTATCGACGGCGGCGCATGCACGGTAGGCGTGGAATCAACCATAGTTGACACTACCGGCGAAGTGCCCGTTATTTTGCGCCCGGGCGGAATTACGCGCGAGCAGCTGGAAGAAGTTTTGGGTAGAGTTGAGCTGGACCCGGCCCTTGCCGGAGCGGAAACCTTAAAGCCGCGTGCACCGGGTATGAAGTACCGCCATTATGCACCGAAAGCAAAAATGTATGTTGTTGAAGATAAAGAGGCACTGAAACTTCTGCCGCTTTTGGCAAAAGAAGCAGCCAAATTTACAACCGCAGCAGTAATTTGCGGCGGCGAAGCTGCGGAAACCATGCGGCGCGCGCAGAATTTGCACATTTTAAACTGGGGCGTTGATACAACGGAACTTGCCGTTAAACTGTACCGCCTGCTGCGCCGGTGCGATAAGCTGGGCGTAGGAGTTATTTTTTCCGAAGGTGTAACGGAAGACGGCATCGGCCTTGCGGTTATGAACCGCATGCGCAAAGCTGCCGGGCGGCAGGTGCTTACGGCAGCCGATATTGAAGCGCTGTTAAAAAACAGTACGCAACTTAAAAGTTTTGTGTTAAAATAACAATAATAGCAATATATTATAAAAAGACAGAGGGTGACTGTAATGAAAATCGCAATGGGAAGCGATCACGGCGGTATCCATCTTAAAAACCATTTAAAAGATTATCTGGAACTTAAAGGTTACGAGGTAATTGACAAAGGCACTTATACCGAAGAATCGTGCGATTACCCGGATTATGCTGCCAAAGTAGGCCATGCTGTTACCGGCGGCGAAGCCGATTTGGGCATACTTGTGTGCGGCACCGGGCTTGGCATTTCCATAGCGGCCAACAAAATTAAAGGCGTGCGCGCAGCAGTATGCGGCGACGTATACAGCGCAAAAATGAGCCGCGAGCATAACAACGCCAATATTCTGGCTTTGGGCGAACGCGTAACCGGCGTTGGCCTTGCCGAAATGATTGTAGATGTCTGGCTGCATACCGAATTTGCAGGCGGACGCCACGAACGCCGCGTAGAAAAGATTATGGCGCTGGAGGCGGAAGGCTGATGAATAAGGAAGAACTTGCTGCCGAAGCGCAGCGGGCAGTTGAAGAACTGATAGAAGTTTCCGGCTGCCGTGCAGGTCAGGTTCTTGTTGTTGGCTGCAGCACCAGTGAAATTGTCGGCGGCAAAATAGGCACCTGCGGCTCTGAAGAAGCGGCGCAGGCAGTTTTTGCAAGCATTTATGCTGCTTCTAAAAAGCACGGGTTGTACCTTGCTTTTCAGTGCTGCGAGCATTTAAACCGCGCTTTGGTAACGGAACGCGAAGCCATGGAAAAATTTGGCTGGGAAGAAGTTACCGTGCGCCCAATGCCTCATGCAGGCGGTTCTATGGCAACTGCGGCTTACGATAATTTTACTGACCCGGTAGTGGTTGAAAGCATTAAAGCGCATCTTGGCATTGATATCGGCCAGACTTTAATCGGCATGCACCTTAAACGTGTTGCCGTACCGGTGCGCCTTGCGCAGAAAACTATCGGCGCGGCCATAGTTACGGCAGCGCGTACACGCCCGCCCCTTATCGGCGGTGAGCGCGCGCATTACCCCGAAAAACGCTGATTTTGTTAATTATGCAGTTTAATAAAACTCATGGAGGGACTTAAATGAATTTGGAAAAACTTGCAGTATGTGACCCCGAAATTGCTGCGGCTATCGGTGAAGAACTCGGACGCCAGCGCAATAAAATTGAACTGATTGCTTCCGAAAACTTTGTCAGCCCCGCAGTAATGGAAGCGATGGGCAGTGTGCTGACCAACAAATATGCGGAAGGCTACCCCGGCCACCGCTATTACGGCGGCTGCGAATATGTGGACAAGGTAGAAACCCTTGCAATTGAACGTGCCAAAAAACTGTTCGGCGCAGAACACGCCAACGTGCAGGCACATTCCGGCGCCAATGCCAATACGGCAGTATACTTTGCTTTTTTGCAGCCGGGTGACACCATTATGGGCATGAACCTGTCGCAGGGAGGGCATCTTTCCCACGGTTCACCGGTTAATATTTCCGGCAAATATTATAATGTAGTCCCTTACGGAGTTACGCACGAAACCGAGCGCATTGATTACGACGAATTTGCACGCATTGCCAAAGAAGCTCAGCCGAAGCTGATTGTTGCCGGTGCAAGCGCTTATCCGCGCGTAATTGATTTTGAACGCATGGCAGAAATTGCCCACAGCGTCGGTGCTATTTTCATGGTAGATATGGCCCACATTGCAGGGCTTGTTGCAGCAGGCCTGCATCCCAGCCCTGTTCCCTATGCCGATATTGTTACCACAACCACGCACAAAACTTTGCGCGGCCCGCGCGGCGGCCTTATTTTGTGCAAGGAAAAATATGCAAAACAAATCGACAAGGCTATTTTCCCCGGCGTGCAGGGCGGCCCGCTGATGCATGTTATCGCTGCGAAAGCAGTTGCGCTTGGCGAAGCGCTGAAACCTGAATTTAAAGAATATGCCAAACAGATTATTGCCAACTGCCAGGCTCTTGCCGAAGGCCTTATTGCCGAAGGTTTCCGCCTTGTATCCGGCGGTACGGATAACCACCTTTTGCTGGTTGACGTGCGCGGACAGAAAATGACCGGCAAAACCGCAGAACACCTGCTGGACGAAGTTGGCGTAACCTGCAATAAAAACACCATTCCGTTTGACCCTGAAAGCCCGTTTGTTACCAGCGGCATCCGCCTTGGCACTGCTGCCGTAACCACCCGCGGCTTTAAAGAAGCTGATATGAAAGAAGTTGCAGCCATTATCGGGCTTGTGCTTAACAACCCCGAAGATGCGGAAAAACAGGCAGAAGCAGCACAGCGCGTAGCGGAATTGTGCGCAAAATATCCAATGTATCCCATGCTGTAACAGATAATGAAATTTCCTAAGGAGGAGATTTGCATGCAGATAACCGTTGTAGAACATCCCCTGATTAAACACAAGCTTTCCAAAATGCGCGACATTAACTCTACTTCCCGCGATTTCCGCGAATGGCTTGACGAAATTGCCATGCTGATGACCTACGAAGTAACGCGCGACCTTGAACTGGACGAAATGCCGGTACAGACCCCGATTTGCGAAACCACCGGCTACAAGCTGCACAATAATATCGTTGTTGTGCCCATCCTGCGCGCCGGCCTCGGCCTTTTAAGCGGCGTGCTGCGCATGATTCCGAATGCCCATGTTGGCCATATCGGTTTGTACCGCGATGAAAAAACTCTGGAGCCACATGAATATTACTGCAAAATTCCGCCCGATAAAGACCCGATTACCATTGTTGTAGACCCGATGCTGGCAACCGGCGGCAGTGCGGAAGCGGCAATTACCATGCTGAAAAAACGCGGCCTTAATAATATCCGCTTTATGTGCCTTGTAGCAGCACCTGAAGGCGTTGAAGTGCTGAACAAAGCACATCCCGACGTTAAAGTTTATACGGCGGCGCTGGACGAAAAGCTTAATGAGCACGGCTACATTGTGCCGGGCCTCGGTGATGCCGGCGACCGTATTTTCGGCACGAAATGAGTATGGATACGAGGCCGGACTGGGACCACTACTTTATGGAAATTGCCCGCGTGGTAAGCAAGCGCAGTACCTGTTTGCGCCGCAGTGTAGGCGCCGTAATTGTAAAAAACAGGCAGATTGTGGCTACCGGCTACAACGGCACGCCTTCGGGGCTTGAACACTGCGCCGTTACCGGCTGCCTGCGCGAGCAGCTTAAGGTTCCTTCCGGCAAAATGCATGAACTGTGCCGCGGCATCCATGCCGAGCAAAACGCTGTTGTACAGGCGGCTTTTCATGGCGTATCGGTAAACGGCGGCACGCTGTACTGCACGCACCAGCCCTGCGTGGTATGCACAAAAATACTCATCAACGCCGGTATTAAACGCATTGTTTACGCCAATCCCTATCCGGATAAGCTGGCGGAAGAAATGCTGAAAGCATCCAAAATGGAAATTACTATTCTGGACGGCGAAACAGAAAAATAAAATTAATGTTTAAACGTAAAGACGGCAGTGCCAATTGCGGCGCTGCCGTTTATGCTTATGAGGGAATTGGCGATTTTGGGGCTTCTATTAAAATTGTTACAAATCTGCAAAAAATTTTCAAAAAAGTTGTTCAAACTGCCGATTTTTTGATATACTATTTACGATAATCTGAATTGCTCAAATTTTATAAAACTGAATTTAATTTCCGGCTTTAAGCCTCGAGGTGGGAAAGTGCAAGTGTATATTTTAGCGTTTATTATAGCTCTTTTAGCAAGCTGGGTTTTAACCCCTTATGTCAAAAAACTGGCTTTTCGCATCGGCGCTCTTGACAAACCGGACGGACGCAAGGTTCATCACGGCATTATGCCGCGCTTGGGGGGCCTTGCTATTTATTTGGCCTTTGTCATTGCCGTGCTTGCCACCATGCACATGACGCGCGATATTTTTGCGCTGCTTCTGGGCGGTACAGTAATTGTTATCGTCGGCATTCTGGACGACAAGTACCAGCTGCCTGCCAAAGTAAAGCTGCTGGGGCAGATTGCGGCGGCGTTTGTGCTGGTGCTGTTTGATATTAAAATTGAATGGCTGAACAATCCGTGGGGCGGTTATTTTTACCTTGAGTATTTTTCCGTGCCGCTGACGGTTTTCTGGATTGTAAGTTTTACCAATGTTGTTAATTTGATGGATGGCCTTGACGGGCTTGCAGCCGGTGTTTCCGGCATTGCTTCGGTTACGGTCATTCTTGTTGCCCTGCAGCAGGGCTTTTACCCGGTTGCCGTTATTACGGCCGCACTTGCCGGCGGCATTATCGGCTTTATCCGCTACAACTTTAACCCGGCAAGCATTTTTATGGGCGATACCGGCAGTATGTTTATCGGTTATATGCTGGCGGCAATTTCCATTTTCGGCGCTGTAAAAAGCGCGGCCACTATTGCGCTTCTGGTGCCTGCCGTTGCGCTGGGCCTGCCTATTATGGATACCGCCTTTGCCATTGTGCGCCGCTATACAAACGGACGCCCGATTTTTCAGCCCGACAAGGGGCATCTGCACCACCGCCTGCTGGCGATGGGCCTCAGCCAGCGCCAGGCAGTGCTTTTAATGTATGTTATCAGCGCAGTGCTGGGCATTGCCGCTATTTTGCTTACCGAAGTTGACGGTTATCTGGCGGCCGGCATTATTGCATGTATTATTTCCGGCGTCGCGCTTGGCGCCAAAAAGATAGGCATTTTAAATGACAGATAAGGAGTGGGATTGATGGCAAAACTGAAAGTAATGACAGTTTTCGGCACACGCCCTGAAGCTATTAAGATGTGCCCGCTGGTTTTGGAAATGCGCAAACATCCTGACGAAATTGAACCGCTGGTGGCTGTAACAGCGCAGCACCGCGAAATGCTTGATCAGGTGCTGCACCTTTTTGGCATTACTCCCGATTATGATTTGAATATTATGAGCGCCGGGCAGACGCTGTATGACGTTACGGAAAAAGCCCTGCGCGGCTTGCAGAAGGTTTTGGAAGAAGCAAAGCCGGACCTTGTTCTGGTACATGGTGATACCACTACCACTTTTGCGGGCGCCCTTGCAGCTTTTTATGCGCAGATTCCGGTAGGCCATGTTGAAGCAGGCTTGCGCACCGGCAATAAATATTCGCCGTTCCCGGAAGAAATGAACCGCAAATTAACCGGCGCACTTGCCGATTACCATTTTGCGCCTACAGCGACAAGCAAGGCCAACCTGCTGCGTGAAAACGTGCCGGAAGCAAAAATTGTAGTTACCGGCAATACCGTTATCGACGCTTTGAAAACCACCGTTAAAAAAGATTACCGCTTTGATGACGATGCGCTGCACGAAGTGCTTGACAGCGGCAAACGCCTTATTTTAATGACCACGCACCGCCGCGAAAACCTTGGCGAACCGATGCGCCATGTTTATAAAGCTCTGTGTGAAGTGCTGCGTACGCATCCCGGCGTGGAAGCCATCTTCCCGGTGCATAAAAACCCGAAGGTGCGCCAGATTGTAGATGAAGAACTGGGGCATCTGCCGCAGGTTCACTTAATAGAGCCGCTGGACTACGAACCGTTTGCCAACCTTATGGCGCGCGTTGATATTGTGCTTACCGACAGCGGCGGAATTCAGGAAGAAGCGCCGGCACTCGGCAAACCCGTGCTTGTGCTGCGCGATACTACCGAACGCCCCGAAGCAGTTTCGGCAGGCACGGTAAAACTTATAGGTACTGCTTATGAAGATGTGCTGCGAGAAACCAATCTGCTTTTGGATGACGCCGCCCATTACCGCAGCATGGCGGAAGCCGTTAACCCTTACGGCGATGGTGAAGCCTGCGCAAGGATTGTAAACCGGATTTTAAAAGAATTTGGTTTTGATGTTGAAGATTTACCCGAATTTACTGTAATTTGATATAGACAGAATTTGTGAAATATTTTAAAATAATATTAAGAAGGTATGAAGATTTCTAATATATTATGATGACGTGAAATTTGGTGAGCGCCATGAATGAGAATCTGGAAAAAGTAAAACTTGCCGACAGAAAACGGCAGGAAATAGCTAGACGCATTAAAGCACGCCTTGACAGGCAGCGCCGGCAGGAACTTGAGCGCATCAGAATGATGAACGCTTTTGCAATAGTTTCTTCGCTCGGCATGATGACTGTTATAGATTTTCTGCTTGCATACTGGGGCGGCGACTGGCTCGACAATTATTTTCAGACTGGTGACCATTTCTGGCGTAAAATCTGCCTCGGCCTTGCTGGCCTCACGTTTGCACTTGGCGTTTTTAAATTGATTTATGTGACTAGACCGCTGGAAGAAGAAAAATCAGACGAAAATGCCAATAAAGAAGAAAATACACCTAAAAATGAAGATAATATTCTTAAAGAAAACGAGATTAGTAACTAAATAAATTATGATGAAATTTGATTTAACTCCGCTTGTACAGACTGGCGGCTATAAGGTTGTGGCAAAGCTGTTTATATCGGCTATGCCGCTGGTTATACTTGCCGGATTTATTGATTATGCCTTTTCTGTATCGCTGTTCAGAGGTGTTGTAATTGGTGTTTTAGATACGGTAATCATGTTTCATGGTATGAAAAGAGCTTTGCCCTATGTCAAAGAACCCCAAAAGGGTATTTCGATTATGGGGCGTTATCGTATTTACCGCCTTATGTCTGCTGGCAGTATTTTTGTGTTGATGTTAAGGTTGAAATACCCAGTTTTCGGTGCGAGCCTGGGATTTCTGCTGATACATATATTTTTAATTATTAATTTATTATTTTTCGCGTACCGACTTAACAAGAAGGAAGCGTGAGGAAAGGAGTTGAAAAGGATGGGAAATGAAGCAGCTGCTATGGCACAGGGAGCTGAACAGTCAGGTGAAATTATACATTACGCTGCAACTGAAATAGCACCAGGTATTGTAATCAATATGCAGACAATGTATATGACTTGGATTGCGATGGCTATTGTATTTGTATTATTTTTCGTAGTCTCCCGCAACCCGAAGTTAGTTCCGAGCGGCCTGCAAAATGTAATGGAAATGGTTATCGATTTCCTTGATGGCATGATGAATCAGAACATCGGTGAAAAAGGGCGTAAATATATGGCCTCTTTCATCATTACCCTGTTCACGTTTATTTTGGTCAGCAACGAAATCGGTATGCTTCCGCAAGTTGGTGTACACTGGACTTCACCGACCAACGACATCAACACATGTTTTGCTCTTTCGCTGCTCATCGCTTTAAGCGCTTATATTGTAGGCGTTGTAAGGCAGGGTATTGGCCATTTTAAACATTTTGTAAGCCCCAGCAAGGCATTTTTGCCGTTACATTTACTGGACGCTATTACAAAACCGCTGACTATGGCGCTTCGTCTTTTCGGTAACATTCTGGCAGGCGAAATTTTGCTCATAGTTCTTTACCAGTTATCTCCCTGGATTATTCCGGAGTTCTGGGTTATGTTCAGCTTGTTCATAGGCTTTGTCCAGGCTTTTATCTTCACGATTTTGGCATTGGGCAGCTATGCACTGGCGTTTAATGACCACCATTAATTTATTAAAATTAAAATTTATTTAAATTTGAAAGGATGAATTAAATGTCTGAAACTGCAATTATTACTGCTGCATCTTTGATTGCTGCTGGTCTTGTTTGCCTTGGTGCTGCTGCCGGTGCTGGTTCTGGTAACGGCAATATGTGCGGAAAATCTATCGAATCTATGGCTCGTCAGCCTGAAGAAGCTGGTAAAATCTTTACCAACATGCTGGTTTGCGTAGGCCTTATCGAATCCATGCCTATCCTTTGCTACGTTATTGCAATCGTTCTTGTATTTGCTAACCCTTTCATTTAATAGGTTAAGTTGTGATGTTAAACAAAATTAATAAAAGGGAGGGTCATAAGTGATTGATATTAACGCAACTTTGATTGCGCAGGTTCTGAACTTTTTGTTCCTCGTGTTCATACTTGCAAAATTTGCGTATAAACCTATCATTAACATGATGGATGAGCGTAAGAACAAAATCGCAAGCGACCTGGAAAACGCTGAATTGGCGAAAGCCGAAGCTGAAAAATTAAAAGCTGAATATGCTGCTCAGCTTGCTACTGTACGTCAGGAAGCACAGAGCATTATTGACAGCGCACGTAAAACTGCTCAGTCTGTACATGATAAGATTATTGCTGAAACCAAAGCAGAACAGGAACAGATTGTTGCTTCCGCTAAAGACGCAATTGCTCTTGAAAAACAGCAGGCTCTCGGCGAAGTACGTGCTCAGGTTATCAAACTTAGTTTGGTTGCTGCCGGTAAAATCCTGGAACAGAAATTAAATTCTGCAGAAGATGAAAAATTGGCAGGTTCCGTTGTTGATAAAATAATGAAATAATATTGATTTGTGTTCCATAAAAGCCGGATTAAAGGGCTCTGCCTTCCTTTTGGGCATTGCTTGTACCGGCAGATTGAGGTGATTGATACAATATGAAGAATGAAGAAAATATTGCTTTGATAGAGCAAGAATTGTCCGATTTCAAAATTGACCGCAGTTCCATTAAAGAATTGCTGGAAGTCAAAGTTACTACTGCTAAAAAACTGACTTCTGACGAGTATCAATCCATTTCTGCAATTCTTACCGAGAAACTGGGCAGCGAAATTTACATGAATAAAATTGTTGACCCGGCTATCCTCGGCGGCATCATAGTACAAGTTGGCGATAAAGTATTCGATGCTTCCGCACTGCGTAAGCTGAAAAAAATGGAAGTTGTAATGGATGGCATTGACATTCATGAATACTCCCTGCAGGATACTGCCAAAATCTCCGATGCTATGGGCGCTAAGCTCGAGAATTACACAGTGGATGTAGACCTTGAAGAAGTCGGCATTGTTGAAAAAATCGGTGACGGCATCGCAACCGTTATCGGTATGAAAAACGCTATGGCAGGCGAAATGGTTGAACTTCCGAACGGCGTAACCGGCATGGTACTTAACCTTGACCGTGAAAACGTTGGCGTTGTACTGCTTGGTGGCGATACGCTTGTTAAAGAAGGCGACATCGTACGCAGAACCGGACGCATCATGGAAGTTGGCGTAGGCGAAGGCCTCCTCGGCCGCGTTGTAAGCGCGCTGGGCGAACCTATCGACGGCAAAGGCAGCATTGCTTATGCTGAAAAACGCCCGATTGAATCTCCTGCACACGGCATTGCTGACCGTGAATCCGTAGATACTCCGCTTCAGACCGGTATTAAATGTATCGACGCTCTCGTTCCTATCGGACGTGGCCAGCGCGAACTTATTATCGGCGACCGCGGCACCGGCAAAACAGCCGTTGCTGTTGATACCATCCTTAACCAGAAAGGCCAGAACGTAATCTGCATTTACGTTGCTATCGGCCAGAAGGCTTCTAACGTTGCCCGTATCGTTCGTACTCTCGAACAGCACGGCGCAATGGAATACAGCATTGTTGTTGCAGCTACCGCAGCTGATTCTGCTCCTTTGCAGTATATCGCTCCGTATGCAGGCGTAACAATGGCAGAATATTTCATGGACCAGGGCAAAGATGTTCTGTGCGTATACGACGACCTTTCCAAACACGCCGTTGCATACCGTGCAATGTCCCTGCTGCTCCGCCGTCCTCCTGGACGTGAAGCATATCCTGGCGACGTATTCTACTTGCATTCCCGTCTTTTGGAACGCGCTGCAAAACTCAATAAAGAGCTTGGCAATGGTTCCATTACCGCACTGCCGGTTATCGAAACCCTGGCAGGCGATGTAGGCGGCTTTATTCCTACCAACGTAATTTCCATTACCGACGGACAAATCTTCCTGGAATCCGAATTGTTCTATGCAGGTATCCGTCCGGCTATCAACTCCGGCTTGTCCGTATCCCGTGTAGGCGGTGCAGCACAAATTAAAGCAATGAAATCCGTTGCCGGTACCCTGCGCCTTGACCTTGCACAATACCGCGAACTTGCTGCATTCTCCCAGTTCGCTTCTGACCTTGATAAAGCTACCAAGGCTCAGCTCGAACGTGGCCAGCGCCTGATGGAAATCATGAAGCAGGGCCAGTACCAGCCTCTGACTGTTGAGAAGGAAGTTATGTCGATTTACCTCGGTACTAAAGGTTATCTTGACGACATCGACGTTAAAAAGATTACCCGTTTCGAGAAAGAATTCCTTGAATTCATGGACGCTGCTTACCCGCAGGTTGGCGAATCCATCCGTACCGAAAAGAAAATCACCGATGAAGCTGAAGCTACACTGAAAAAAGCTATAGAACAGTTTAAGGAAACTTTTCTTGCCAGTGAAGGCAGGTGATTGACTGATGGCTACTGCACGTGAGATTCATCGCCACATGAAAAGTGTAAAGAACATTGGTCAAATCACTAAGGCGATGAAAATGGTTGCTGCGGCACGTCTGCGCAGAGCGCAGGAAAGAGCTGCCGCCAGCCGTCCGTATGCTATAAAAATTAAAGAGGTTTTGAGTAATATCGTTGGCGATAAAGGAACTTTGTCCGGACTGAGCCCGAAAAAACATCCTTTAATTCAGAAACGCCCGGTAAAAAAGGTTGGCTTTTTGGTAATGTGCTCCGATAAGGGCCTTGCAGGCGCTTACGGCAGCAATGTTTTAAAACATGCCATGGGTGAAATCTTAAAAGTAAAAGGCGAAGTGGTTATTATTACCTGCGGCCGCCGTGCCAGAGACTTTTTCAGACATCGTGGATTTAATGTCATTCAGGCACACTTTGGTTTCTCCGACAAGCCTTCTTACAACAACGCTGTTGAAGTAGCATATGATGCAGCACAGCGTTTTGCCGATGAGCAGTTTGATGAATTGCGCATTGTATATACTTTGTTCAAATCCGCACTTTCGCAGACCCCGACCAATGAAACTGTTCTTCCGCTGGAACCCCCGGCAGATGAAGCACCCAAAGGCGGCGAAGCACAGGTTAAAGCAAATACCCAGTATTTGTTCATGCCTGAAGCAGAAGAAATTCTGGCAGATTTGGCACCTCGTTATTTGGAAACTGTTATTTATGCCGCACTCGTACAGTCCGCAGCGAGCGAACTCGGTTCCCGTATGACTGCTATGAGTTCCGCAACAGACAACGCAGCAAAGCTGGTTAAGAGCCTTGAGCTTAACTACAATAAAGCACGTCAGGCACTTATTACCCGCGAGCTGACAGAAATCTGCGGCGGCGCAGAAGCATTAAAACAGAACTGATGATATATTAGTAAATTAGGAGGCTAAAACCTTGAATACTGGTAGAATAGTACAAGTTGTTGGCCCTGTTGTTGACATTGAGTTCAGTCCGAAAACAATGCCCGCGATCCTGAATGCTATCAAAATTGATGGTACTACTGATGACGGTAAAGTAAAAATTCACCTTACTTGTGAAGTTATGCAGCATATCGGCTATAATATTGTCCGTACTGTTGCCATGAGCTCTACCGATGGTCTTGTTCGCGGCATGGAAGCAGTAGATACCGGCGCTCCTATCAGCGTACCGGTTGGCCCCGGCGTACTGGGCCGTATCTTCAACGTTCTCGGTGAAACTGTTGACCATGATGACACGAAAGTAGAAGCAGCAGACTACTGGCCTATCCACCGTCCTGCTCCGACTTTTGACCAACAGGCAACAAGCACTAAAATTTTGGAAACAGGCATTAAAGTCGTTGACCTTATCGCTCCGTATGCAATGGGCGGTAAAATCGGTCTGTTCGGCGGTGCAGGCGTAGGTAAAACCGTTATTATTATGGAACTTATCCATAATATCGCAACTGCACACGGCGGTTACTCCGTATTCGCCGGCGTAGGCGAACGTACCCGTGAAGGCAATGACCTTTGGTGCGAAATGAAAGAATCCGGCGTTATCGACAAAACCGCTCTGGTTTACGGTCAGATGAACGAACCTCCTGGAGCACGTATGCGCGTAGGCCTTACCGGCCTGACCATGGCTGAATACTTCCGTGATGTAGGCGGCCAGGACGTACTTCTGTTTATCGATAACATTTTCCGTTTCATTCAGGCAGGTTCCGAAGTTTCCGCATTGCTCGGCCGTATGCCTTCCGCAGTAGGTTATCAGCCTACTTTGGCAAACGATATCGGTGCATTGCAGGAACGCATTACCTCCACTAAAACCGGTTCCATCACCTCCGTACAGGCTGTATACGTACCTGCGGACGACTTGACTGACCCTGCACCGGCAGGCACCTTCGCCCACCTGGATGCAACCACAGTACTGTCCCGTCAGATTGCAGAGCTTGGTATTTATCCTGCGGTTGACCCGCTGGATTCCACCAGCCGTATTCTTGACCCGCTGGTAATCGGTGAAGAACATTACAATGTTGCCCGCGGCGTACAGGCTATTCTCCAACGCTATAAAGAATTGCAGGATATCATCGCAATTCTCGGTATGGAAGAACTTAGCGAAGAAGATAAACTTACCGTTGCCCGCGCACGTAAAATTCAAAGATTCCTGTCCCAGGCATTCTTCGTAGCAGAACAGTTTACCGGTACCCCGGGACAATATGTTCCTTTGAACGAAACCATCAGAGGCTTTAAAGAAATCCTCGAAGGTAAACATGATGATCTGCCCGAAGGCGCCTTCTACATGGTAGGCACTATTGATGACGCCATTAAGAAAGCTGAAAGCATGAAGGTGGATTGATTGCATGGCAAATTTAATGCAATTGGAAATTGTAACCCCTGATAAATACTTCATTAAAAGAGACGATGTTGTATATGCAGGCTTTGAAGCTTTAGACGGCGGTTTTGGCGTATTTGCCAATCATGTGCCTGTTATTGCAGCACTTAAAGACGCTCCTTTTAAATACAGGGACGCCAATAATGAAGAACACTTCATCTATTTATCGGGCGGATTTGCTGAAATTGCAAAAAATAAAATTACAATTCTCAGCATTCAGGCTGAAGCAGCAGAGGACATTGACCTTGAACGCGCGCATGCGGCTTTGGAAAGATCTGAAAACCGCATTGCCAACTTTACGGTTGATATTAACATTAAAAGAGCCGAAGCTGCCAAGGCAAGAGCTCTCGGCAGAATCAGGACAGTAGAACTTTCCATGGCTGCCAAAATGAGATAAGCTTAAACTTAAAACGCACCTCTTTACGGGGTGCGTTTTTTATTTGCTTAAACAAGATAACTTTATAAAAATAAGCTGAACAGTTAAAAGCATTAAAAAGAAAGGCTAAAATTGTGCCATTACACAAAATGTTTGCTTGTTTTATAGGCGTAGATAAGATAAAATATATTTATAATTTTATGCTTTTTATGGAGGGCACAATGAATAAAGACAAAGGACCTAAAAAGTCAATATATTATTATTATATGCTGGCACTGGCAATTTTGCTTTTGCTGAATACGGTAATTATACCGATGTTTTTCAGCCCCAAAGTGCAGGAAATTTCGTACAGCAGCTTTTTGCAGATGGTGGACGAAGGCAAGGTTTCTAAGGTTGAAATTACCAACAATAAAATTGCCGTACTTACCAAAGACAGCGGCGATAAGGAAATTTACGTTACCGGCAGGGTGGAAGACCCGCAGCTGGTAAACAGCCTGATGGAAAAGAAAGTTGAGTTTTCGCAGATAATTCCGAAAGAGCCGAGTTTACTAGAAAATATTTTAATGAACTGGATTTTACCTATTTTTATTTTCTTTGCGCTGGGGCAGCTGTTTATGCGTTTTATGGCAGGGCGCATGGGCGGAGGCGGGCCGCTGAACCTTGGCAAGAGCAACGCCAAAGTTTATGTGGAGGCGCAGACCGGCATTACCTTTGCCAATGTAGCCGGGCAGGATGAAGCCAAAGAAGCCTTAATGGAGCTGGTAGATTTTCTGCATCACCCTGATAAATACAAAGCGATTGGCGCAAATATGCCTAAGGGCGCGCTTTTGGTAGGCCCTCCGGGCACTGGCAAAACCTTGCTGGCCCGTGCCGTTGCCGGCGAAGCGAAAGTTCCGTTTTTCAGCATCAGCGGCAGCGAATTTATTGAAATGTTTGTCGGCATGGGCGCTGCCCGCGTGCGCGATTTGTTTAAACAGGCGCAGGAAAAAGCTCCGTGCATTATTTTTATCGACGAAATTGACGCCATAGGCAAAAAGCGTGACAGCGGACGCTTTGGCGGCAATGATGAACGCGAGCAGACTTTAAACCAGCTGCTTTCGGAAATGGACGGCTTTGACGGCAGTAAAGGCATAGTAATTTTGGCTGCTACCAACAGGCCAGATTCGCTTGACAAAGCGCTTTTGCGCCCCGGACGTTTTGACAGGCGCATACCGGTTGAACTGCCGGATTTGCAGGGACGCGAAGCAATTTTGCGCGTACATGCCAAAAATATTAAAACCGAACCCGATATTGATTATAAAGCCATTGCGCGTGCAACAAGCGGCGCTTCTGGTGCAGAACTTGCCAATATCGTCAACGAAGCTGCTCTGCGTGCAGTGCGTATGCACCGCGACAGCGTAACGCAGAGCGATTTTGAGGAATCGGTGGAAGTTGTTATTGCAGGTTATCAGCGCAAGGGCGCAGTAATACCCAAAGAGCAAAAACGCATTGTTGCTTACCATGAAATCGGCCATGCCCTTGTTGCGGCTCGGCAGAAAAATTCTGCGCCGGTGCATAAAATAACCATTGTTCCGCGTACCAGCGGCGCATTGGGCTACACCATGCAGGTTAGCGAGGACGACAATGTGCTGATGAGCAAGGAAGAACTGTTCAATAAAATTACCACGCTTACCGGCGGGCGCAGTGCGGAAGAAGTTATTTTTAAAAGCATTACCACAGGCGCCAGCAACGATATTGAACAGGCAACGCGCATTGCCCGCGCCATGGTTACGCGCTTCGGCATGACTGACGAATTTGACATGATGGCGACTGAAACCGTTACCAACGCATATTTGGGCGGCGATACTTCGCTTGCCTGCTCGGAAACAACTTCCGGCAAGATTGACGCTAAAGTAATGGAAATTATTAAAGATGCCCATGCCAAAGCACGCGCAATTTTGGAAAACGATATTGAAAAGCTGCATGAGCTTTCGGCATATCTTTTGGAAAAAGAAACCATTACCGGCGAAGAATTTATGTATATTTTGGAACATGGCAGGCCGGAAACGAAAAATGAAACTGCCGGTGAAGTTATTGAAACAACTGCAGTAACAGCTGACGAAGGTGCAGCAGCCAAAGAACCTGATGCACAGGCAGAAGAAACAAGCACTGCGGAATAAATTATATTTATTGGATTGAGGTGAAGGTATGGATCCGGCTATTGGCTGTTTGATCCTTTTGGGCGTAATGGCCCTGCTGTTTATTACAGAATTGATTCCTTTGGCGGTAACCGCAATGGGCGGCGCCATAATTTGCGGTTTTTTAAACTTTATACCCGATAACGTTGTGTTTTCAGGGCTTTCGCACCCAACGGTTACGCTGTTTGCGGGCATGTTTGTTGTGGGTGCGGCAATGTTTCATACAGGTCTTGCGCACAGCATAGGCGTATTTATCGTTAAACGCGCCGGCAAAAGCCAGAAAAATTTAATGCTGTGTATTATGATTGTGGCAGCCGTATTAAGCATGTGCCTTTCCAATACAGGCACGGCAGCATGCCTCTTGCCTGTGGTTATGGGCATCTGCGCGGCGGCAAAAATGGCCCCTTCGCGCCAGCTCCTTCCGCTTGCTTATGCTGTTTGCAGCGGCGGCATGATAAGCCTTGTCGGTACGCCGCCTAATATTATCGTCAGCGGTGCGCTGAGCAATTTCGGCTACCGCCCGTTTGGCTTTTTTGAATTTGCATGGGTTGGTGTGCCCATTACGGTGCTTACCATTCTTTATATGTATTTTGCCGGGCGCAGGCTGCTGCCGGAAGGCGGCGAAGTGCCGGAAAAATTTCTGGCTGAGCTTGACCCCATGCAGCACAATGTGCCGAAGCAGGTAATAGCAGGCTGTATTTTGCTTGGCTGCATAATTGTTATGTGCCTTGATTTGCAAAAAATAACCATTGAAATGGCTGCCGTTATCGGCGCGCTGGTATGTGTGCTTACAGGCTGCCTTACGGAAAAACAGGCTTACCATTCTATCGAATGGAGTACAATTTTTCTGTTTGCAGGCATGATGCCCGTATCCCATGCGCTGTACAACACCGGCGCGGCAGAACTTTTGGCGCGCTGGATACTGGAAGCGCTTGGCACGCCTTCGCCGCTTGTAATAACTATGCTGCTGTTTGCAGTAACGGCGCTCCTTACTCAGTTTATGAGCAATTCCGCTTCGGCGGCACTTATTGCCCCGATAGGCATTGTAATTGCACAGAAGCTGGGCATTTCGCCTTATCCGCTTTTAATGGTAATAGCGGTGGCATCTTCCTGCGCTTATGCAACACCAATCGGCACGCCGCCGTGTACACTTATGGTTGGCCCGGGCAATTACCGCTTTGTAGATTATATTAAAGCGGGCCTGCCGCTGATATTGTTATGTTTTGCTGCCACGGTAATTATTGTGCCGCTGGTTTGGCCTTTTTAAAACTGGCGTCTGACGCCCTGATGGGAGGTATTAGATGAGACAATGTATGGATGCTGACAATCTGCACCGCCGCCTGAAAAAAATTATCGGCCAGGTGCAGGCTATTGACAGAATGGTTGACGAAGATGTGGCCTGCGAGGATATTCTTATGCAGATTAATGCCGCCAAATCGGCGCTGCACCGCGTAGGGCAGGTTGTGCTGGAAGGGCATATTCAGCACTGCGTGCGCGACGGCATTGAACACGGCGATGCCGAAAAAACCATTCAAAACTTTACCAAAGCAGTTGAGCGTTTTGCCAATATGGCCTGACGCATTAGTTATATAAGCAGTAACCGCTGAACGCAAATACATTATGTGTTTGCGTTATTTTTTTGCATAAAAAAAGCCCCCGCTTAATGCGGAGGCCAGAGAACGGAGTTAAAACGCATTTAAAATGTAGCTTACAATTCCCATAAAAAACATGTAAATAACCATAAAAAACAAAACCTTAAACATAATGCGGATGGCTTTATCATAAGGGGTCATATTGTCAGCTGATTTTTTGGGACGCTTTCTATAATCAAGTTTAATTAAATCGTTATCATAGTTATCCATAACAGCAATCCTCCCTTTATAACAAAGATTTTTCCTTATCTTTATTATAAACCAAATTTGCCGTAAGCGCTATAAATTTTATAGCTGCAAAAGCAAAATAGCAGTAATCCGGCGTAAAAAAATAAGTTTATTGCTGAGTTTTAAAGGTGTTTTTTTATTGACATTGTACTTTGCCGGGAGTATATTATAAATATAAATACCTATACCCCTATGGGTATAAAAAGAGGCGGTAAAGATGCAGTTTTTTAAAAATATATTGCAAAATGAAGAATTGAGAATGCAGCTTGCGTGCATTGCTATTTCCGGTGCGGCACTGTTGGCAAGCATGCTTGATATACGCCCGCTGCCGTTTGATTTGGCATGGCTTGCAGTTATTTTATGCGGTGTGCCCATTGTTTGGGGAGCCTTGAAAGGGCTTGTAACGGAGTTTGATATTAAAGCGGACGTGCTTGTTTCCATAGCGCTTATTGCTTCGCTTACTATTGGCGAGGACTTTGCTGCCGGTGAAATTGCCTTTATTATGCAGTTGGGTTCTCTTTTGGAAGAAGTAACCGTTGCCCGTGCAAGGGCAGGCATTGAAAAACTGGTGCGCCTTTCTCCGCGTACTGCGCGCAGGATTGTTGACGGTAAAGAAGAAATTATCCGTGCGGAAGATGTACGGAAAGGCGATATTCTGCGTGTGCTGCCGGGAGAAACCATTCCTGCTGACGGTGTAATTATAATGGGCGAAACTTCGGTAAATCAGGCTGTTATGACTGGTGAACCACTGCCGGTAGATAAAACTGCCGGAGATGAAGTGGCAAGCGGAACGGTGAACCAGTTTGGCAGTTTTGAAATGAGGGCACTAAAGGTTGGCGAAGACAGCTCCATACAGCGGATGATTCGTCTTGTGCAGTCTGCCGATGCAGGCAAGGCAAAAATTGTGTGCCTTGCAGACCGCTGGGCTACCTGGATTGTGGTAATGGCGCTTACAACGGCGGTAGTAACCGGTTATATTACCGGCGAAGTAATACGCGCGGTAACGGTGCTGGTAGTGTTTTGCCCCTGCGCTTTGCTGCTGGCAACGCCGACGGCGGTTATGGCTGCCATTGGCAACGCAGCGCGCCACGGCTTTTTGGTGCGCGAAGGCGATGCGCTTGAACGGTTGGCGCAGGTTAAACGTGTTGCGTTTGATAAAACAGGTACTTTAACTTATGGCAGGCCGCAGGTGACAGCAGTAAAAAGCTTTGATTACGCTTTAACTGACGATGATTTATATTTATATACCGCAAGCGTGGAAAAACTTTCGGAACATCCTTTGGCGCAAGCCGTTGTTGCAAGCTTTGCTAAAAACATTTTGCCTGCCGACGCTTTTAAAATGTATGCCGGCCGCGGGGTGGAGGGCAAAGTAAACGGCCTTAAAATTACTGCCGGTAACGAAAAATTATTTGCAGCTAATGGCATTATTATTGCCCGGGAAATTACAGCAGCAGCGCAGCAATACGCCCAAAGCGGATGCAGTATAATTTATATTGCCGTAAACGGCGAAGCCGCCGGATTTATTGCCCTTGCCGATACCGTAAGGCCGGAAGCGGCAGATATGCTTGCCGGAGTAAAACGCGCCGGAAAAACAACCATGCTGCTGACCGGTGACCATTTTAACGCGGCAGAAAGTGTTGCTGCCATGGTTGGGGTGGACGAAGTTTATGCTGATTGCCTGCCGGAAGATAAATTACACATTATTGCCGGTTACGAAGATAAGGGCGAGCATATTTGCATGCTTGGCGACGGTATTAATGATGCTCCGGCACTGAAAAAAGCCTGCACCGGCATTGCCATGGGCGGCGTAGGCAGCGATATTGCCGTTGATGCGGCGGATATAGTGCTTATTAATGATGATTTCAGGGAGTTTGGGCATTTGCTGGAATTATCCGGGCAAATGATGCAGACTATCAGAAAAAATATTATTTTTTCTCTGGTACTTAATTTTACGGCTATTGTGCTTGCCGTAACCGGGCTTTTAAGCCCGGTGGCAGGTGCGCTGGTGCATAACGCAGGTTCTGTGGCTGTTATTATAAGTTCGGCGCTGCTTTTAAAATGGCGCTGCCATAATGCCTGCTGCCGCAAACAGAACAAAAAACTTGTGCATTGTGCCGTGCAATAAGTACGTAAGGCAAAATAAAAACGCTGAACATTTTTGTTCAGCGTTTTGCTGTTATTTATCCCGTAAAATTTTTATAAGTTCTTCTTCCGTAATGGTTTCTTCGGTATAAACTTTAATGCCATGCTGCATTAAAAGCTCTGCTGCCACGCCGTTGCCGCATTTTCTGGCGCCGCTGAAGGTACCGTCATAAATTTCTCCGCAGCCGCAGGACGGGCTGCGTGCCTTTAAAATGGCGTAATTGGCGCCTTTCTTTTTAGCTATCTGCAAGGCTTTTTGCGCGCCGCTTAAAAATTCTCTGGTAACGTCAAGCCCGGTTTTATCTTTAACGCAGGCTTTGCCGTTTAAAACATCTTCGCCGCTTCCGTTTTGTATCTCTACCGGCGGGCGGGGTATGGGCAGCATTGCCAGGCATTCCGGGCAAAACGCCGTAAAATCTTCCGTGTTATAATATTTTGCCAGCCACGGGCACAAATTGTTGCCGCCGCTATATTTTACGTTACGCCCTAAAAGGCACGCGCTGATTAAAATCATTTTTTAGTCCCCCTCTTAAAAATACTGCCGCTGTTTAAAATAACAATGGCTGCCAGTATAAAAAAGAATCCTGCCGCCTTGGCAGAAGTAAAAGTTTCCCCTAAAAGAAAAAGCCCTGTTAAACAGCCGACAACAGGCTCCAGCATTGCAAGTATGGAAGCATAGCCTGCTTCAACATATTTTAAGCCGTAAGTATAAAGCAAATAAGGCAGTACCGTGCATAAAATGCTTATGCCTGCCGCTGCCATAAGCGTATCGGGAATATAAATAAAACAGTTAAGCATTGCATCTGCCTGGCAGAACGGCAGCAAAGGCAAAGACGCCATATAAAAAGTCCAGACGGAAATGGTTGCCGAATTATATTTAACAAGCGCATATTTGCTGAAAATGCTGTACAAAGCATAGCCAAACCCGGAAAGAATACCTGTAAAAAAGGCTTCCGGCGGGCACTGCCAGCTGCCGGTAAGTATGCCCGATAAAAACAGGCAGCCTGAAATGGTGGAACACAGAGCCAGTATTTTGCTGAAAGTGAGCCGCTCTTTAAATAAAAGCAGCGAAAGCAGCATTACAAATACCGGCGCGGTGTAAAGCAGCATAACGGCAACCGAAAGGCTGCTGAGCATAAACGTTGTAAGGTAAAAAAGGTTAAACAGCACTACGCTGATAATGCCTGTGCCTATAAACATCCAGATATCGCGCAGGTTTATTTTTAATAGAGCAGGCGAACGCACAAGCAGGAACGCCGTCATAAATAAAGCGCCGGCAATGGTGCGCACGGCTATAACCTGCACCGGGCTGAAACCGTAAAACATTAAAATGTACGAGAACAACCCGATAAAGCCCCACAAACTGGCTGCTGCCATAATGGCAAGCACCGGGCGTGTTTTGCCGTTCAAATTATTTTCCTTCTTCCTCGTAGTGGTTAATCAGGGCAAAAATCTTTTTCTGTTTATGCTTGCCGCTGGGGGCGGAAGTAAAGCCCCTGCCGAAAACGTCGCTGGCTTCGGTGATAATCATAAAAGCGCCGGGGTCTTTTTTGCGTACAATCTGGCGGATGCGCGCCACCTGTGTAAGTTTGGCAACAACAAACAACACTTTGCGTTGCTGATGTGTATAAGCGCCTTCGCCGTATAAATAGGTTACGCCGCGGCCTACTATTTTAATAATGCCGCTGGCAATTTCCTCATAATGCTCGCTGATGATGATAATGTTTTTCTTGTAATCGAAGCCGGAAGCAAAAGAGTTTGTTACTTTAAATACAATAAAGAAGGTCAGCATCGTGTAAAGCACAGCTTCAATGCCGAAGGCAATGGTACCGCACAGCATAATGAAAATATTAAAAATAAAATTGGTTGTGCCCTGGCTGATGCTGTAATATTTGTTAATAATGCCGCCGACAATATCCATGCCGCCGGTGCCGCCGCCCACGCGGTAAACTATGCCCATGCCGATGCCGTACATAACGCCGCCGGTAATGCAGCTGAGCATTTTTTCCGGTACGTCAGGCGTATAAGCCGTTAAAAAATGCAGTGCGTCAATGGCAACTGAAAGAAAGGTCATGCTGGCAAGCGAACCGAAAAAGTATTCCTTGTCCATATACTTCCACGCCAGGTAAAACAGCGGTATGTTCAGCACAATGTTCATCATGCCTATGGGCAGGCCCGTAAGGTAGTAAATTAAAAAGCCCAAGCCCGTAATGCCGCCGCTGAGCAGCATGTTGGGAATATAAAACAGGTTAATGGCGGAGGCCGTAATAAGGCAGCCGATAACCACCATGGTATAACGGTAAATATGGTAGCTCATTGATACGCTCCTTTAAAATTTGTTTAACTGTTATAATCTTATCATTTTTTGAAGAAAAAAGGAATTGGCGCAGGCGAATTTACCCAAAAAGCATAAAAAATTTAAAAGAGATTTAAAAATTTTTATAACTTTTTAAACTGTTATAAAGCCAAGATGTTTAAAATATGTTAAAATATATTGTATACAGAATTTTGAGTTGACAGGGATGTTTATGGAAAAAATTACAGAAACAGCTTATGCCAAAATAAACCTTGGGCTTGATGTGCTCGGCAAACGTGCCGACGGCTACCACGAGGTTTCTATGGTAATGCAGAGCATCAGCCTTGCCGATACGGTAACGCTTGAAAAGCACAGCGGGCTGGTTGTGCAAACCGGCCGCAGCGATTTGCCTGGCGACAGCAGCAACCTTGCGTATAAGGCGGCAGTGCTGATGGCAGAACGCTTTAATAAAACGCCGGATGTAAAAATAACGCTTGATAAGCATATTTTTATGGCAGCAGGCCTTGCCGGAGGCAGCAGCGACGCTGCGGCAGTGCTGCGCGGGCTGAACCGTTTGTGGCAGCTTGGCCTTAATGCGGCGCAGCTTGAAGAACTTGCCGCGGAAATAGGCAGCGACGTGCCATTCTGCATCTGCGGCGGCACAGCCCTTGCAGAAGGGCGCGGCGAAATATTAACTCCGCTGCCGGAGCCGCAGGAGGCAGTTATTGTGCTTGCCAAACCGCAGCAGGCAGTATCCACCGCCTGGGTATATAAGGAATTTGATTCTTTAAAAGAGCCGCAGCATCCGGATATTGGCACGCTGAAAGCAGCACTTTTAAAAGGAAATGCCGTGCTGCCGCTGCCGGGCATGGGCAACGCGCTGGAAGATGTAACCTGCGCCAGATACCCTGAAATTAACAAAATAAAAAAAGAAATGCTTGCCGCAGGAGCGCAGTACGCGCTTATGAGCGGCAGCGGGCCGACTGTGTTTGCCGTTAGCGGCAGCACACAGGAAGCACAGAAAATTATAGAAGCATTGCAGGCATGGAAACTGGAAACAGCGATTGCCACAACTGTGAAAAGGAGTGTAATATAAATGAGCGGACATTTAAGCCCTATTCAGCTTGACAGCTACCGGCCGCTGCGCGAACTTGTGTGCGAAACCATCCGCCAGGCGATTGTTGACGGCGTTTTCAGCCCGGGCGAAAGGCTGATGGAAATTCAGCTGGCTGATGAAATGGGCGTCAGCCGTACGCCGGTGCGTGAAGCAATCCGCAAGCTGGAACTGGAAGGCTTTGTGGTAATGATACCGCGCCGCGGCACCTATGTGGCCGATATTTCCATTAAAGACATTAACGAAGTTTACGAAATACGCACCAGCCTTGAAGTGCTGGCCGCAGGGCTTGCCGCCGAACGCATCAGCGACGAGGAGCTGGAAACCATGCAGCGACTGCTGGTAGAAATAGGCCAGCATATTGAAGACGGTAATATCGAAAAAATCGTAGAAATTGATACCGCGTTCCATGATGTTTTGTATAAAGCCAGCCGCAACAAACGCCTGGCAGGCATTATTAACAATCTGCGCGAGCAGATTACCGTAATACGCCGCCGTTCCATGATGTATCCGGGGCGTTTGCAGAATACTATGGAAGAACACCGCATTCTGGTGGACAGCATTGCGGCCCATGATGTTGACAGAGCGCAGAACGCTGCCCGCCTGCACATGGAAAACGCTGAGCATACTTTGCTGAAAGACATGCTTGAAAGCGCTGAACGCAAGAAAAAATAAGAAATGGGGTATAGAAATTGTCAGAACTTGTTGCTGTAATTTTAGCTGCCGGTATGGGCACCCGCATGAAATCGAAGCTGCCGAAGGTTTTGCATAAAGTTGGCGGCAAAGCCATGCTGCAAAGAGTGCTTAACGCAGCAGACGGCGCCGGTGCCGCTAAAAAATTAGTTATTACCGGCCACTGCGCAGAACTTGTAAACGAACTTATCGGCAATCAGGCCGTAAGCGTATACCAAAAAGAGCAGCTCGGCACAGGCCATGCCGTAATGCAGGCCGAAGCCGAACTGAAAGATTTTAAAGGAACCGTTATGGTTCTTTGCGGCGATACTCCGCTTTTGGACGCCGGCGAACTGCGTAAATTTTATGACGAGCATGTACAAAGCGGCGCTGCTGCTACCGTGCTTACCGCAATTATGCCTAATCCTTACGGTTACGGGCGCATTATCCGCAGTGCTGAAGGCAATGTGGCAGGCATTGTTGAAGAAAAAGACGCAACGCCGGAGCAGAAAGCAATTACCGAAATCAATACCGGTATTTTCTGCTTTGAAGCACCGCTCCTGTTTGAAGTTCTGCATACTTTAACAAACGATAACGCGCAGGGCGAATATTATTTAACCGATGTGCTTGCCAAATTAAACGGTATGGGCAAAAAGGTTGGAGCTGCCATTACGGCCGATAACGCCATGGTAATGGGCGTAAACAGCCGCCGCCAGCTGGCGGAAGCAGAAGCCGAACTGCGCACTCGCGTGCTCGGTGCGCTGATGGACAGCGGCGTAACCGTTATGGACCCCGCAAGCACCTTTATCGGCGAAGATGTTAAAGTTGGCAACGATACCGTTATTTACCCGTACACCTGGCTGGAGGGCAATACGGAAATCGGCACTGACTGCGTAATCGGGCCTTCCGTACGCCTTACCAATGTTAAAGTTGGCAGCGAAGTGGAAATGCAGTTTACCTACGGGCACGACTGCACCGTTAAAAATAAAGTTGTAATGGGGCCTTATGTACATCTGCGCCCGGATACCGTGCTGGAAGACAAGGTTAAAATCGGCAACTTTATCGAGGTTAAAAATTCTCATGTCGGCTACGGCACCAAATTGCCGCATCTTTCCTATATTGGCGATACCGATATCGGCAGCGGCGTAAATATTGGCTGCGGCTGCATTATGGTTAACTATGACGGAAAGAAGAAACACCGCACTACTATTGGCGACAACGCTTTTATAGGCTGCAACAGCAACCTTGTTGCGCCTGTTACCATCGGCGAAGGTGCTTATGTAGGCGCAGGCTCCACCATTACCAAAGAGGTGCCTGAGGACGCACTTGGCATTGCCCGCGCCAAACAGAAGAACATTGAAGGCTGGGCAGCCAAACAACGCGAAGACTGATAAATTTTGCTATACTACTTGTTAAACCTGTGTAAAAAGTTGTATACTATATTTATAAGGTTACGGAAATTTAATACCTATACAACTCAATCATACTTGGAGGGATATGACCATGTTGTCAGATGAGAGCAGAATGAGGATTTTTACCGGTAACGCAAACCCTGATTTGGCACGCGAGATTGCTGAAAATCTCGGTACAACCGTTGGTGATGCCGTTATCAACCGTTTTAACAATGGCGAAGTACAGGTTATGATTAACGAAAGCGTACGCGGCAAGGACATTTTTATTGTGCAGCCTACCTGCGGCCCTATCGTTAACGATAACGTAATGGAACTTTTAATTATGGCTGATGCGTTTAAACGCGCTTCCGCTTCCCACATTACCGCAGTTATTCCGTATTACGGTTATGCCCGTCAGGACCGCAAAGCACGCGGCCGCGAACCTATTACCGCAAAGCTGATGGCAGACCTTCTGGAATGTGCAGGCATTACCCGCGTTGTAACAATCGACCTGCATGCAGCCCAGATTCAGGGCTTCTTTAACGTACCGTTTGACCATATGCCCGGCCAGCCGATTCTGGCAGAGTATATTAAAAGCAAAAATCTTGAGGACCTCATCGTTGTATCACCTGACCTTGGCGGCGTAAGCCGTGCCCGCACCATGGCAGAACGCCTCGGCTGCGGTATGGCCATTATCGACAAACGCCGTCCGGAACCCGGCGTAGCCGAAGTTATGAACCTTATCGGCAACGTTGAAGGCAAAACCGCAATTCTTGTCGACGACATGATTGATACCGCCGGTTCTTTGGTAGAAGCAGCCAAAGCTGTTAAAAAATTTGGCGCAAAAGAAATTTACGCATGCTGCACGCATCCGATTTTGACGGACCCGGCTGTAAGCCGCATTGCACAGTCGGATATTACGGAAGTTGTTGTTACCAACACCATTCCGCTGCCGCCGTCCAAAAAGCACCCCAAAATTAAAGTGCTTTCCATTGCGCCGATTCTGGCAGAAACCATTCTGCGCATTTACAACAACTGGTCTGTAAGCCAGCTGTTTGAAAAACACAAATAATAAACTTTATGGGCCTGCCGCAGGCGCGGCGGGCCTTATTTTTGCATTAAGGAGTAAACATGAAACTGATAGTTGGGCTTGGCAACATTGGCAAAGAATATGAAGGCACGCGCCATAATATCGGCTTTATGGTGGCCGATGAACTTGCAAAGCGCTGGGGCATTACCACCTGGAAAAATGAACGCAGCGCCATGTGCGCCGAACACCGTATTCCCGAAAAGGTATTTTTAATAAAACCTACCACCTATATGAATTTAAGCGGCGAAGCCGTGGGCGCTTTTGCCAATTTTTACAATATCGGCCCGGAAGATATTGCGGTTATTCAGGATGACCTCGATTTACCCTGCGGCAAACTGCGCATCCGCCGTAAAGG
>ENA-ORNR01000182-ORNR01000182.1-human-gut-metagenome-genome-assembly--contig:-NODE-182-length-59515-cov-15.542146_pt1 | contig 59515 bp, 46 predicted proteins | sample MGYA00242114_ERZ509020 | MGnify/ENA primary metagenome ERZ509020 (study PRJEB26280, sample SAMEA2338758) | human gut metagenome | biome: human gut; feature: human-associated habitat; material: faeces...
TAGAGCGCATGATTCATAATCATGAGGTCCCCGGTTCAATCCCGGGTCCCGCTACCAAAGACACCTGCCAAGCCTCTGATACAGAGGTTTTTTCATTTAAACAGGTAGCCAAAGGGTAGCCAAAAACAAAATAACTACTACTTTGGTATATAAGAATAACCGTTTGGGAGGCTTCCACTCTTGGGCGGTTTTTTTATTTGTAAAGGCAACCAATATACCTAAAAAAAGAGGTTCACCGCTCCGGCTGCCTCTTACTAATTTATCTTTACTCTCGTATTTCCACCTTATTATATTACCGAACGAATAACCGAACCTTTCCCGCTTCCTCTCTTCCACCCGGCCCGCGTCCGGTTCTTTCCTCGCAAAACTTTCTAAACGCCTCGACACTCCCGGACGATAGAATAAACTCGGTAGCAAGTTCTTTGGCTGTCATTTCCTCGGTCACCCGCCTATATAAACGCCTCATCTCTTCATCTTGATTAACCACCCGGTAAAATAAACCTTGCGCCTCTATAGCGTTATTATATCCCTGTAATATTAGATTGTGTATCTCGTCGTATGGATTATCAAACCCCGCCAACATAATAGGGGTGATGTCACATGCCGCGCTCATGCATTCTTTTTGATGCGCTTTTCGATTCTTCGTGAAACGTTTTAACCGTTCCTGCTGTAATTCGGATACGCTTTCTTTAGTGCAACCCATATAACCGCCGTTTGCTTCTCCTAAATGAATTGTATCTCTATCAAGTTGCATACCTTTCACCGGGCGACCGTCCGCGCCCAAAATTACTACTTCTTCCATGATCTTATATTTTATTATATGTGAATAAATCGAGTTTATAAGATGAGGCTACACACAACGCAAGCCCCGTTATATTTGGCGCGGCTGTCTCCGCTTCCGTGGCAAATAGCAGGATCGCGCCCGCTATTAATCCGAGTATATAGATCGCTTTCATATTTTTATTGATTGGTTAGTTAGTCTTGGACTTAATCACCGCAATAATTTCCCCAACCGCTGAAAGATGAATAATGATCGCCGCGACCGTAACCGTATGCCAGACATTCAGTCTCAACCTTTGCAGCACGTTCTTCACGTTCGCGCTTTGCGGCTTCTACTTCCATTGCGATACGTTCGGCTGTCTCTGCTTCGATACGGGCAACACGGGCGGCGCGTTCCTGTGCTTCTTGTTTCTTCGCTTCGTGATAGGCGATTGTTTCGGCTCTACGGTCTGTTATTTCTTTGTTGAACTTAGCAACTTTCCAAGCCTTTTTTAATGCTTCCGAGAAGGTCGGGTACTTTTCAGGTCTAAACTTTCTCATCGTGTGGGCTGATTTCATTATTTCGCTTAAATTGTATCGTTTCATATAATTGTAATGTTTTAATTTTCTTTTCTTGTGCAAATGTAATATATAACGGTACACTAAACCAAATAAAAAGATATATTTAACACTACCTTAACCAATAAACGTACCGTATAAGCATTACGTTTGATAATTATGCTTATATTTGCATCGTAAACTAAAACATTACGACATGGAATTAAGAATAAAAGAAGTAATAAAGGAAAGAGGTACGACAATAACAGAGCTTGCAGATGTTATGGGTATTAATCGGGTAAACCTATCTAATATGATTAATGGAAACCCTACTGTTGAAACGCTGAATAAAATCGCCGCCGCTTTAGGCGTGAACATTACAGAACTATTCGACCAACCAAGAACCAATACGGCCGGGATAACGTGCCCACATTGTGGAAAGAATATAAAAATTAAAATAGAGGATATAAGGTAAATTATACTCTTTAGTTTTATCTTTGTATCCGTAACCATTAAATAAAATAGCGATGATTAGAAATAAAATATTAAATGATATATCACGACTGATTAGTGATAATAAAAAATTTGAAATATCTGATTTTAAAATTGATACCCAAGAAAAAGATAAGTATTCTACTTTATCTATATCATTCGTATTAGAACCTGCATATAAGTTGATTTTTACAATGTATAATAATCCCTCTTATGGGAAATACGGATCTACATTTAAAATATCGTGTACTGCATGCCCGGGCGAACTTACGTATAAGGAACAAATTGAATTCTCTGATAAAGATTCTATATACGATAAAGTGCAAAACTGGCTTGGCTGTATTTGGGAGGAAATATCATCTAATTCCATTGTTAGAGCCCTAGATCAACAGCAAAATGAAATACGGCAACAAGTGGATGAGATGATTAAAAATGTAGGAGATTTAGAAGATACATATTTTACTAACGAAGAAGCCGAAGTACTTAAAGAAAGATTAGACGAATTATCTAAAAAGTTTCAAGAACAGATTGAAAATTCAGATGAAGATGCTAATAAAATGAAGGCAGAAATAACATCTTTACAAGATGATATACAAATACTAAAGCAAACTATACAATCTTACAAAAAACAAGGATGGATAAAAAGTTTTACAACAAAAGCTTTCAAATGGGCTAATCAATCAGACAATAAAGCATTATTAAAAGAAGGTGCTAAGATGATTCAATCTTTGTTAATAGATAAAAGCTCATAACATATATAGAGTCGCCAAATAGCAATTGATTCCAAAGAAGTACTAGAATAGCACTACAGTTGTCGCATTGACTGTTCGATCGGCTGCAAATTTTACAGTAGTAAATACACAAAGTACAAAAAAACGTAACAAACTACTTTAGCGTAGGCTATCCGGTTGCCCGTTGGTTAGTTGTTGGTTGATTTGCGTTTCGTTTGCGCTCCTGTCTGCGTATTCATTTGCGTATCTATCTGCGGCTCTATTCGTCGGTTGATTTGCGTGTCACCCGTCCTTTATCCTGTCCCTCTACCTGTCCCGGAACGTTCCATTCTAAAGCGGGAACACGTTGATAAATAGCAGGTTAAAGCGGCTGCAACCTGTCCCGTTTGCTGTCCCTTACTTTGTCCCGGTCTGCTTTGGATTCAATCAGGGCACGCCGGGAAATAATAAGCTGTTTCGAACTGATACCCTTTTTTGTCTCACTTGCTTGATTCGGTTCGCTTCATGTCATTTCGCAAATGCAAGCCCGTAGCGGAATAATCTTTCTTTGTCTGATAACTTGATAGGCGGCGAGGCGTTCGGCTGTCTTGCGTCTCCGTATTCGGTGATGAACAATACAAAGCGGGTGCGAACGCTTCGAGTCATGGCAAAGGGGGCATGATTTTTAATTTTTGACGCGGTTCCGTGAAACCCACTCTACCCCATCTATTTACACGCGGGATATTTTTTTCGGGTGGGGGTGCTCGTTGGGGGTGGCAAAAGTTGTCATTACTCATCTTTAGTTCAGTAGTTTAGATATCGTTCCTTGATATAAATTAATGATAAAATATGCACCTTTTTCTGTCCAATACATGTGCTCTATCGTTTTGGTTTCGCCTGTTTTTGAATCGGCGCGGGCAAATGTTTGATAACCTTCTAATCCCTTTCCGCGAAGGTCGGAGTAGAGAAAATACAAACCGCCTTGTTTGTACTGTATTCCTGATTCACAGAGGAATTTATTTAACCTCTGGGCGCTTATTCCCAACTTCGCGGCTATCGTGTTAGTAGTAATCAGAGACGACGAAGATAATACCGTATCGAAATACTCTGCTTTTGGCTGCATCGCTTCGATAGCTTTCGTGTCCGCATCTCTTTGCACACGAAGTAAAGTATTCTGTTCTTGCTCATTCTTTAGGGTAGTGAGTAACTGTATCAAAGCGTCCGGGCTTTGGAACATCTGCATAACAGTTTCGGGTGTCATATACGCGCCGTGCTTGCGAGTACTTGGCAGTACTTCACTTGTCACCCATCGTTTAAACTGTTTTGCCGTAGGGAGCTTTGAACGCATAATCAAAGAATAAACCCCGCTTTCGTTTATAGTCAGCAAGTTAGCCGCTTTCATGTGAGGTGGCAATGTTTCGCTCATCCCTTGAATATCAGATAGTTTGCAATATCCCCTATCTTCTTCGTCTACGTGGTCTCTGATTGCTTCCTATGGGTTCTTGTAGCCTAAAACGGTGGCTACATCTACGCCTACAAACATCGGTTCGCTTTTCTCGCTTATGGCAACTCTCACATTACCAAACTGTGTGTTTTGAAAAATTCTAAGTTCGTTCATCTTAATTTGATTTTAAATTGTGCTTACTGTTGTTTAATGAATCGTTATTCATGGAGCGTTTCGGCTTCACATACTCGAAATGCCTTTCAGAGTCGGACAAATCGCCGAACATTATTTCGATTTCTTCCGGTACGGGTTCAATCTCTGTATCATTGTCCGGGTCGGCAACACGAAGGAAGCAGGATAAAATATACTGCATGATTTCGTAATTGCTTTTAAACTTGAACTTTTTGCGGATTTCGTCGAGTCGCTTCCATTGTTTCGGGTCGATACGTACCGGAACTTTCTTTGTTTCTCCCATTGCTTTGCGCCGTTCGGCTTTCTTTATTGCATCCATAGTTTTAACGTGTTATGTGTTAGTATTCGTTTTATCATTGTTATAAAGCCTCATCCTGTGTTGAGTTCAGCCGGATCGGGCGGCTTTCCTCTACATTTTCCGGTGTTTGAATTGGTGTTGTACTTTTTCGCATTGAATAACGGCGGGTTATTGACGTTTGGCGGTGGTTCGTTTTCCGGGGATGAAAATGCAACCGAAACGCCCTTTATCTTAATTCCGTTTTGGTTGCACTTTTCACTATTTGATGAGGCATACAAAAACGCCGTTTCGGTTTCACTTTTAGTACTCCGTTCCTGTTGGACATTGTCGCTTTCATTTACTTTATCATCGGAAATTTACTTTGCAAAAACTCCGTTTCGGTTGCATTTATCACTATCCATGTCTCGCAGATACTTACATTCTATTGAAATGAGATTTTTTAAATTCTCTTTTATCTGTGTGACTCCGAGCCGTTCGGCTAATGCAATAAACTTCTTTTTCATCCTGCATCGTTTAACCTTGTCAAGTGCTTGCCAATCATCACCAAAAAATAACGCAAATAAATCTCGTTCTTTCTCGCTTAATCCTTCCAATGGTACAGCCTCAACAATTACAATATCTTCCAACGTATCGAGCAAAAGAGCCTCGAACCTTTCCCAAACATCGACACTAAGCAAGTCTCCCAACATTGGCGTATAAATGTGCTTTTTCTTTAAATATGTATTTGTTGCGCTTATCTCAATACGTAGAATACTATCAAAGCTCGGCACGCCGCACTGTTTTCCCTTATCGTATATTTTTAGCTTATACGAATCGGCTGCGTAGATAAGCCCTATCTTTCCTATCGGAGTAAATGTATAGCCCTTGTACATTCTTATCGCTTTCAATATTCGTTGCGGATCATAGGGAAGTTTTAAATTTACGCCAAATTCGACGCTATAAAGCCGCGTAATATCCGAATTAATCCCGTAAAGCTCTTGCAATTCAGTAAATACCCGGCACAAGTCAGACAGCCGGAAAGAATCGGCATTATGCACCCCGCCGTTAGCGTACTTATGTAGGCTTCCGTGCAAGGTACATACTTTGCGAATTTCTCCCGTACTAGTATCCACCCTGTCGATGAATCCAAATATCAAGCTAGAAACTTTAGCGTAAACCGTTTGCGGGTCTATGTTAATGCTTAAAGTTTCGGCTAGTTGGTACACATTAAGGGGTAGACAACTCGTTTTAAAGCCGTCAATCATTGAATAAAAAGTGTAGTTATTATACTCTCGCCCTATGATTCATTGTGTAGGCAGTTGCCTTCATCGCGATTTCTTCCGATGTAGACACGCGATTCTGTAAAAGCCATGCGGATAGCTCATCACGTTTGAAATAAATCATTTTCCCGTTTGGCTTATAGTGTATCACTTTCCCGCCAGACGTTAGCTTATAAAGATGTGAACGCGTTACGCCCATAAATACGCACGCCTCATCAAAAGTTAATATTTCCTTTGTTCCTAATCCGGCTAATAGAATAGCCTTTTCTAAATTTGATAATCTTTCCTCTGTTGTCATGTCCTACTAATGTTTTATTTTGGTTCATTAATAGGCGTGCACGCCTTATATTTGGCTGTAATTACATGACAAAGATATAAAAGAGAAATTAAAAGCAAGATACTTTGTTTAGAAAGCTATGTGTAATTTTAGTATTGATTAATTAATTGACTTTTTCGACAAATAAATGAATCAACAAATGAGACAATCACATATTTCACTAATTATCAAACAATTAAAATATAGCATTGTGTATTTATCATGCTTTCACTCACATACATTTGTTTAAATACATTCCTTTTTCATAAACAAATAAGATTACAATATATCGCAATCCATTTATTTATAACGCTTTAAGTTGTTTTTTATTTCTTCTAAATCATAATAATAAGGCACATAAAGGCGACCTCTAAACTCTTTATTAGCACATATAAAATACCAAACCTCATGCGGAATATGTCGAATTATTATATTATTTTTCATCCACTTATGTACGGTTGGGACTGATATACCGAGTATTGACGCTAGTTTTAAAGTGTTACCTATCGCGCTTCTTCCTTTTTCTGCATCCCCAATTCTTTTATCTATGTATATTTTTATATATCTTACAGTATGAACCTTATCACCTACCCCGGATAAAGCCTCTTTCATAATATCGCTTGTAATCTCTCCGGTCGCTACACTATTTTGATATTTTATAATATTAGCAATTATTTCCCTAGCTTTATTAATCCTATTCCCTACCTTCCCGGGTTGTGGTCTCTTGTATTCTTTTAATAGACTATAGCCTTTTGAAAGTCGCTTTTCTTAATCAGTCCATTTATAGAGGCGGTTTCATCTAACAGCTTCTTTATATCATCTATTTTGATATAGGAATCTAGCATAATATTATAGCTTAAGTTTCGGTAAGCTATTTATAGCAGCTTCTTTCAAGCTGTCAACGGCGCGAGTATATTTTTCTGTATGTTTTAACCCGCTATGTCCCAACAAACTTGCAACGGTTTTAATATTAGCCCCATTGTTCAAGATATTCACCGCGAAGGAATGCCGGCTGCAATGGAAAGTAATAGGCAATGCAAGCAAAAGCAAAGAGGCGAAGATGAAACGTAAGTCGTTTGAAATGAGTGGTATTTCCGTGTTCTGCAAAGTAGAAAAAATGCAAAATGAGACGGAATGTTGAGGTTGTTCAGTGACCAAAACGTTAGCCGCCCTGTTACCGAAACGGATTGTGGTAACGGAAAGAAGTAAAATGAAGTCCGCACCGTTTCGTTTGCGCTCATACACTGTATTTTGCATATCAAGGAACGCTTATATGGCAAGTAATTTTGCACAACTAAAATATAAGCGTTATGAAAGTGGAAAAATTCAAGGTGTTGCTCTACCTCAAAAAGAGCGGAGTAGACAAGTCGGGCAAAGCCCCGATAATGGGAAGGATTACGGTGAACCGCACGATGGCGCAGTTCGGATGCAAGCTGTCATGCACGCCTGAGTTGTGGAATCCCCGTGAGAGCCGTCTGAACGGCAAGAGCAAGGAGGCTGTGGAAACCAATGCCAAGATTGACAAGTTGCTGTTGGCGGTGAACACGGCATTCGACAACCTTGTGGAGCGCAAGGTTGATTTTGATGCCACCGATGTGAAAGACCTTTTCCAAGGCAGCATGGAAACACAGATGACCCTCATGAAAATGACGGACATTGTATGTGACGACATCAAGGCACGTATCGGCATAGACCGTGCGAAAGGGACTTACCCCGGCTATCACTATATGCGGCTGGCACTCCGAGAGTTTATCGAAACCAAGTACAAGGTCAAGGATTTGGCTTTCGGACAACTGACGGAGCAGTTCATCCACGACTATCAGGCTTTCGCCATGGAAGAGAAAGGGTATGCGATTGACACCGTCCGGCATTATCTCGCCATCCTGAAGAAGATTTGCCGCCTTGCCTATAAGGAAGGGCATACGGACAGAATCCACTTTCAGCATTTTGTCCTGCCAAAGAAAACGGAAACTACACCGAGAGCATTGAGCCGCGAATCGTTCGAGAGAATCCGTGACGTGGAGATTCCCCCGTACCGAAAGACGCACATACTGGCACGTGACCTCTTTCTGTTTGCCTGCTATACGGGCGTATCATACGCCGATGTGGTTTCCATCACGGACGAGAACCTATACACGGACGACAACGGGGCATTGTGGCTGAAATACCGCAGGAAGAAAAACGAGCACAGGGCGAGCGTCAAACTGCTGCCCGAAGCGTTGGCACTGCTTGAGAAATACAAGGACGAAACAAGGGAAACGCTTTTCCCTATAATCCACCATCCGAACATGAAGCGGCACATGAAAGCGTTGGCGGCACTGGCAGGAATCAAGGACAGCTTGTGCTACCATCAGGCGAGGCACAGTTTCGCCTCGCTGATCACGCTTGAAGCAGGTGTGCCGATAGAGACCATTAGCCGGATGTTAGGACACTCCGACATTTCCACGACACAGGTGTATGCCCGTGTCAGCCCGAAGAAACTTTTCGAAGACATGGACAAATTCATAGAAACCACCAAAGATTTTCAATTAATTCTTTAATACAGAAAACGATATGCGAAGTACATTTTCATTGTTACCCTACATCAACCGCAACAGGGTGAAGGCGGACGGAACAACCGCCATCCTCTGCCGCATAACCATTGACGGGAAGCAGACCGCCGTCAGTACGGGAATCTATTGTCGCCCGGAAGACTGGAACGGCAGAAGGAACGAGATAAAGTCCGCAAGGGAGAACAACCACTTGCAGGAATATCTCCGGCTCGTTTCAGAAGCCTACGAGGAAATACTGAAATCGCAGGGTGTGGTCAGTGCGGAGATATTGAAGAACCATATCACCATGAACAATATCCACCCTACTACCCTCCTGCAAATGGGAGAATGGGAAAGAGAGCGGTTGAGGAAGCATTCCGAGGAAATAGATTCCAAATCTTCCTACCGCCACTCAATGTATTACCAAAAGTACCTGATTGACTATCTCACGTCTTTCGGGAAGAAGGACATTGCCCTTGAAGAAGTGACGGAGGATTTCGGTAAGTCCTACAAGGCGTATCTGAAAAAGTGCAAGAATTTCGGGGCTTCCCAGACCAACAAATGTATGTGCTGGCTAAACCGTCTGCTGTATCTTGCCGTGGACAGGGATATTATCCGTGTGAATCCCTGCGGGGATTTGGAATATGATCCGAAGCCGGAGGCAAAACACAAGTATATCAGCCGTGAGGAGTTCAAGAGAATCCTTGCCACCCCGATGTATGACAAGCGTCAGGAACTTGCAAGGCGGGCTTTCATCTTTTCCACGCTGACGGGACTGGCGTATGTGGATATAAAGCTCCTGCATCCGCACCATATCGGACGTAATGCAGAGGGCAGGCGATATATCCGCATCAACCGCAAGAAGACGAATGTGGAGACGTTCGTGCCGCTACATCCCATTGCGGAGCATATATTGTCACTATACAACACAACCGATGATGAACAGCCCGTGTTCCCACTTCCAAGCCGTGATGCCCTGTGGTTTGAGATTCACGAGATAGGCGTAATCATTGGCAAAGAGAATAACTTGTCCTATCACCAATCAAGGCACAGCTTCGGAACGTTTCTGATTTCGGCGGATATACCTATTGAGAGTATTGCCAAGATGATGGGGCATTCCAATATCCGAACCACACAGGGCTATGCAAGGATAACCGATGATAAAATCTCAAAGGACATGGACAAACTGATGGAACGGAGGAAGAATGTATCGGCTGGCGAAAAGACAAACAGCGAAAATAACCAATACCCAATCAGCACATATATGAACAGAGGAATCATTACAATCAGTGAAACGGGTGAGGTCACGATGCCGACCGCTCCCGTGTGGATGACGCAACAGGAGATAGCCGACCTGTTCGGCGTGTTCTCCTGCCACGTCCGCAAGGCAATCCGTTCTATTTATAAGAACAAAGAAATGAGTGAACTTGACACAATGAAGTATGTCAGGCAAGTGGATGGAATCAGTTATGACGTTTACAGCCTTGAAATGGTTATAGCCATTGCATTCAGGATATGCAGTAAAGAGAGTGTCTTGTTCAGACGGTTTGTAATAAATGAAATCAGTGGCACTAAGAGAGGAACTCCGGTTACATTGCTTGTTTCCTGTGGCAGGGGTAACAACCGATGGTATAGTTGAGGTTCATCCCGTCAGCCACTCGTTCCCGATGCTCGGATGCCAAAGGTAGCGCATGGCACTGATGGCAGCGGCAAGGTCGGGCGGCAAAGCCGTTTCGGGCAGAATCTTCCTCCTGTAGAGCGTATTCAACCCGAAAACCTTGCCACTGCCTGCCATGCGCTTAAAAGGCATCCGGCAACGGAAACAAGCGACTGACGGAAAATCAGAGGATAAAAAAGAACGGCTTACAGACGAAGCAGAATTTTGACGCTTCATCCGTAAGCCGTTCCCTTTTTCTTTTGCCGGAAGTCCATTGCTGGCGCAATCACTGGGCAGACGGCAAACTGCGCTCCTTCAAGAAAATCACGTGCCTGTCAGCCGATAAGCGGAGCGGTAGCCGTCATTTAGCATCTTCTCTATATCGGATTCACGATAGAGGATTTTCCCGCCCAGTTGGATATAAGCAATCCATCCCTCGTTGCGGTAGTCCTGAAGTGTCCTGCGGCTCACTTTCAGCCGTGCTGACACCTCCTTGTCGGTGAAGAAACGCTCGCCGTTCAGTGTCGGGCGGTAATTGGCGGTCAGATGCTCGAAGCTGTCCAACAGACGGTCAAGACTGCCCATGAAGTGGATTATCCACTCGTTGTCCTTGTTAATCAGTTCATTCATATACTTTGGATTTAGTGGGTTTATTGTATTCAGTGATTAGATTGTCCTTCCTTTGAACCTAGCATCCTTACGCCGATCTTCCACAACAGAGACAATACGCTGCACGTCTTCGGGACGGTAGTACGTTTTGTGATTTATCTGCGAGTAGGCAAGCGTACCGTTGTCCCGCAGGGTCTGCAACGTACGCGGACTGATGTTCAACATCCGGCACACGTCCTGATTGTCCATCCATTCTGCCATTTTCTTCTCTCCGTGCCGCTGGCAGATGGCTTCCATGCGGCGGACGAAATGGTCGAACTTAGCGACCATCGCCTCAAAGGTCTTTCTTTCGATTGATACTATTTCCATATACTTCTTTTTGTTGTTATTGCTTCTTTTCGCTGCAAAGAAAAGGGTAAACCTTTACAAAACAATGGATTTCCCAAAACTGGCAGCTTGTGGCACAACGATGTAGAGGTTGTCTCCGGTAATAATGGTCGTATAGCCATAAAATACACACACCCAATGATTGTACTATAATATAGGAAAGGACTACCATTGCCGTATTCTTTGCAAGGCGAAACAAGCCGTCCGCAGGGTCGGAAATAAGCCCTTATTCCTATTTCGCATCATATTCTGTCTGATCCAAACAATCCGGCAAATCGGTGAAGTCTGCACCGAAGTTCAGACAGGCATTAAGCAAAGCCACACAAAATTGCCGAATCGAATCCAAACACTTGACTAACTGGAATACAGGCAGTTATTTTGCTCCCGACAAACGGTCAAGTATGCGCATACAGGCCAACGAGTATTCACTTTAAATAATAACAAAATGAGAAAGAATTTCAAGAACATCGAGAACGATGAAGAGTTCAAGAACTTCAGAATTGAGGACTACCTGCCTTCCATGAACACGAAAAAGCAGGAGGTTGCGCCCTTGATGCAGGAAGAGGAAACAGCTGCAACGGAGGAAGAGGAAGAAACTGTTCTCCTTCCGCCGTTGGATAAGTCGGACACTTCCGAGGTACAGGCGGTAATAGCCGATGCCATTGCCCATAATGCAGTAGAGAATATGGAAACGGGAGTATCGGAACAAGACGAAGATATGGCAGTGGAGGAAAATCACGAAACGTCTGAAGTCCCATCTGAACGGACTATATTCAGACGAATCAGCAGCAAGCAACGCAGGCTTTCGTTGGACGAATACCGCTCCACCTTCCTGCAAATTCCCAAGATTACAGACCGCAAGCCCGTGTTCGTCAGCCATGAGATGCGTGACAGGTTGGACAGGATTGTCCGCTACTTCGGGGGCAGGGGCATGAGCGTGTCGGGGCTGGTCGAGAACCTTGGCCGCCACCACTTGGCCGCCTACGAAAGCGACATCGAACAATGGCGTAAATTGTAGGAATTAAGGATTTGCCAATGGGAATGTCTTCCGAGATGCTCTTAACGGGATAAACGCAGTTTTGGAGGGAGCAAGTTTATGTTTCGGTCAGACCGAAACCACTTGCCCCGCTCCAAAACTCGCAGGGAAAGCCCATCCCGTTGGTCTACTTATGTACAGTCATTACAATCAGTTATCAAACCAAGAAACAGATAATCATGGACAACGAAAAAAGGAAGAACGATGGACGTGGACGGACCAACAAAGGCGGTCGTCCTGTCAAGGGAGCCACCGAGAAATTGAAATATCGTATCACGGTAAAAATGGCAACAGAGGACTACTACCTGTTGAAATCAAAATCGAAGTCGGCAGGCGTTTCTGCCAGTGAATTCATTCGTGGTTGCATTACAGAGGGTGGTGTGAAGGAACGGCTCTCGAAAGAGCATGGCGACCTTATCCGCAAGCTATGCGGTATGGCGAACAATCTGAACCAGCTGGCACGGAAGGCGAATACGGAGGGGTACACCTCCGTGTTTATGCCCTGCCGCACGCTGATGATAGAGATAGACAATCTTGTAAATCGGATACGCTTATGATAGCAAAAATCATGAAAGGCTCGGACTTCAAAGGTGTGGTTTACTACATCCTGAATGATGAGAAGGGCACTCAAATCATAGATGCGGACGGCTTATTTCTGGAAAATAACGACACGATAGTACAAGGATTTATCGGGCAAGCACAGATGAATCCGAGGGTGGCAAAGGCTGTCGAACATATCGCTTTGAGTTTTTCAAAGGAAGATGCGCCACGACTGAACAACGTAGTCATGGCGCAGATTGCCCGTGAGTATATGGAACGGATGGGTATCAAGGACACACAGTACATTATCGGGCGGCATTTCGACAAGGAGCATCCGCACGTGCATATTGCCTTTAACCGTATCGACAATAACGGTAAGACCATTTCTGACCGTAACGACCGCTTCCGCAGCGAGCGCATCAGCAAGGAACTTACCAAGAAGTACGGTTTGCATTTCGCCAACGGCAAAGAAAATGTGAAGACAGAGCGTTTGCGTGAGCCGGACAGAACAAGGCATGAACTGTATAACATCCTCAAGACGGAAGTCGGCAGGTGCAGGGATTGGGACACCCTGATTGAAAGATTGAAACGGCAGGGTGTGGAAGTGCAGTTCAAGTACAAGGGACAGACGGATGATATACAGGGCATCGTGTTCTCCATGAACGGTTACTGTTTCAATGGCTCCAAGGTGGACAGGAGTTTTAGCTATTCCAAAATAGATGCGGCGTTAAGGCGTAACAGCTACGAGGAACGGCAGATGCAACCTCAATCGCAAGCCAATCGGGAAGAAATAAACTCTATTTCAAATATCAGTGGCGACCTTATCAGCGGTTCTTTAGGCTTGTTCACACCGGGCAATGTGCCGGAGGAACAGCAACCATACGACCCATATTTGAAAAACAAGAAAAAGAAGAAACAACGTAAAATCAACTGGTAATTATGGCAGACAACAACAATGTATTCATCCTCTTCGAGGAAATCAAGACCATGCTTGAAGGCATGGCAAACAGATTGGAAGCACTTTCAAAAGTGATAGACGGACAACAGTCGGACGGGGATAGCAAGTGGGACTTGTCCCCAATTAAGGACGCGATGACAGAAGCAGCAAAAGCCAATGCCGAACGGATTAAGGGCTTGTTGGCAAGGCAATGGGAAGCTTATTCAAAGGCATCCAATACAATCATTAGAAGAATTGACTATTTGGAAGAAGAATTGAAAGTACCGAATATGCAACAGCAACCACCCCAGCAGGAGCATATCCATAAGCACAGCTTTGACATTAAATCGAGCAAGGTGTTCTCTTTCGTTGTGGGGCTTGGCGTGGTATGCGCGTTCTCATTGTGGGGCAATATCGAACAATGGAAGTCTAAACGTCAGCATGTGGACGATGCCTTGAAGTTCCGAGCTATCCGCGCATGGGGAGGATGTGATGCCAACGATGTGCTTTGGCTCAACAAGGTGTTCGACATCCATCGAGACGAGAAAGCCATCGAGTGGGTACGGAAACTGGCGGAAGGATATGACACATCCTTGAAAGCCGTTTCCGATAGCCTGCTACTACATGATTTGAGCATCAAAAGATAATAAAAATAAGATTAAATTATCCCTCAACTTCAAGAGCATTTCAAAGGGTAAACTTTGAAATTGCTCTTGAAAGAATAAACTGAATTAATTGTTCCCAATAGTCCAAAAATTAGGCATCTGAACTTTAAATTCAGGGTCAATATTATGACATTGTTCTTTAATAATACCCCTGCGATGAATGGCTGGCTGTAAACAATAGGTATCAAATTCTTCACGGTTTACATCTTCAATTGAAGTCCAATGAGGAAACAAAAGTTTCATTGAAGCTACCGTTATACGCTTCACTGCATTAAAGTCACGATTGTCAGCTTGCTTTTCATAGCCTACCAACTCATCAAAGAGTTGTCCGTAAATCGTCTGTGTACGCAATGTATGCAATGCCTCCGAAAAATATTCCACATTGACAGTCCATCCTTTAAATATCATTTCTTTGTTAATACGGGGTAAATACCAACCTTCTATGAAGCAATGAAAGCGGTCGAGCAAAGCGGATTCTCTAAAACTTTCGGGTAATTTATCAAAATATTTTCTTGACATAGGACGACGATTGTCATCTAAGTCGATATTCCCCATCAGCATCAGCCCACAATCAGCAATAAACTCAAAATTGTCAATTGTTGTTTTACCTTGTTCCAAGTAGGCTTTTAATGCAGCTTGTATTTCAGAGCGTTCTTGGAAAACAATGGTTTGTATTTCATCAAAAGCTGTAAAATCGTGGTTCTTAACAATACCAGTTTGTTGCTTTTGTTTGTCGTAGAACAGTTTGGCTCGTGATACTTTTCCACCACTAACTAACCATCCATATTTAGACAAGTTACCAAATACGTATGATTTTCCTGTTCCTTTAGGGGCTAGTTCTATCACATTGAGTCTGGGTTCTACAAATATCAACAAACGAGTAAGGAATTCTACCTTTTCTTTCATTGTCGAAAACCCATCAGCATTATATTCCATAGCAGATAATAGTACATCAATCCATTCGATGGTTGTGAATTGTTTTCGAGCGTCCCGATAATAACTCATATCAATGGATTTATAAGGTTTAAATGGTTTAAAGTCGAGCATTTCCACATGATTCTTTTTCCCGTCATCATCAGGCATCACGCACATTTTTATAATGCCCCACTTTTCTCCATCCACCAATTCCCCTTGATGCTTATTGTACACATAATCGGGAATGACGCCTTCTTTTAATTTAATGCCCATATCAGGAATGGCGAAACGGCGCACCCCTTTTACTAAGTCAATATAGATTTCAAAACGAGTGAGTAATGTCAATTCTTCTCCACAGCCTAAGCGGTCTTTTACTTCCGAAGTATGTCGTGGAATGACCTTGTCAAGAAAATTGGTCAATCCGCCTTTATCAACCTCACCATTTGAGTTAATGTATTTTTTTAGCAAGAAGTCCTTGACGAACGAAGGAAGAGTACGTCCATCAAACAGACTGCCGGATGTGGCAGAGTCTTTATAAATGGTTTGTGTTCCAAATGCTTGACGTATCTTGTTGCTTAATTCTTCTGTCATATGTCAATATTTATTATAAGTCACCGAAAAGGTCTTCTTCTTCAGCACCCAAGTTAATCTTTATTTTAAACTTTTGTGAATAGCTGCCAATGCGTATTTCCACTTCATCAACCTCTTGTGTTAGCTCCAATCTGTCGCTCTCAAAACGGAAATTTCCTTGGTTGTTTAGATTGTACCCTGTGTTATTATAAATCAACTTTGGCATTTCCAAGTTTGTAACGCCTTTGATACGGAACATCAGAATCGGATTATTTCCGTTCACTGCATCATCAATAAGGCTTATTGAGTATTCAGAAGGTTGCCGCTGCGAAGATAGAATTATGATAGGAACCAGCACTTCTTCTGGAGTACATCCACCATGGCATCCCTGTCCATCGGGTATTTTACCAGCAAGTGAATTATGGCGAAGCGAGCAAATAGTTTGCCCATCATCTAGTATGATGTATTTGTCATCTTGGGTATTAGTTCCTAGTTTACGTATGGCACATCTCCCATAATGGTCTGATTTTATACCTCCTAAGTTATATCCAGTCCGTAATTGTGAGAGATAAGACAGACCGTGGTCCGAAATGATAGCAATCTTTTTGCCAGCATGTTCTGAAATAATCTCTCTCACAGCACTTTCCACAATTTTAATTTCTTCAATAATATATTGAGGGTAAAAAGTGCATTTATGGGCAAAGCCATCTAAATCGCCTTTTTTCGATAATTCACCGTTGGTTAGCTTTAACAAGTCGGTCTTGTTGTTTTCTGTTTTTGAAGGCAATAAAGAACGGGCTATCATTATCTCATTAAGAAAGATGCCCTCGCTTTTGTATTGCTCCACAAGTTGCATAATAAAAGGAATCCAATCAATGCCTAAGCCGTCAATCCAATAAAAAACGTCAATATCCTTTCTTCCATTTAACAATGTGCGAATAGTGCTGAATTGATTATACCACGAGTTGAACGTTACGGAGTTTGCGTTTCTCTCATCTATTGATGTGCTTATTAAGTCTGTATATCTATTAGACAATTTCGCTTGTTTGTAAGCATCCATGTAATCTAATACCCATTTCTGATGAATATCAGAAGTGCCGCAACTCTTCTCCATATAGTTATAAAGCTGTGGATATAGTTTAGCCAGTTTATTTATTGGAACACGGCCATTGGCAACCCACCGTATCATCAGTTCTTTTTCTCCGTCAGACAATCCTGTAACATATCGCATGGCGGTCTCATACCCATCTTCCAGTGCTATATTCTCCAACTTTCGGCACAATTTCTCATTCGTATCGTCTGTTAGTCGTATCTTGTTTTTATGGGCATAATTTAGGATTTCCGTGCGCTCATTCAGGCACTCTTCCGGATTGTCCATGTCAAAAACGGATAGGGCGGCTGCCGACACAAACTCTTGGTTGTTGTACAATCTACAATTACGGAGCAACTGGCAAATATACCCTTTGTTACAGAATCGTTTGGAATAGTAAGTAGCCAGCAACCAGCGTTTGAAATGTTCTGTATTTTCGAACCAAGTCTTAACAAATACAGTGTAGTCTGCCAAATCGAATATGTCGAAATATTTATTGAAGAATTTCTCAAAAGAAAAATTCTTGTATTCTATTTCTCCTGCTAATTTCTCCCAATTACCGGCATCTTCCCTTTGATATTTTATCTCGCCAAAATCGAGGTGCAATCCTTTTGTTAGGAATTCATACGCATTGCTACAAGTGGTATAACTCAAAGCATTGTCCGGCTGGGCATTGTCCGCCAATGCGTAAATTGATTTGGACGTACTGATAATTTCCGGTCTTGCATTCTCATCACGCCACACTTTGAGCCAATCTGTAACAGAGCGTACTATGGTAAATTCTCTCTCCAATCCGGCTACTTGGTAAGTGTTTTGGGCAAGCGTCAGGTGGTATCCGTTTTCTTGCTTGGAGCCTACCAAATGCCAAATGACAGACTGGGAATCTGAAAAGAATTTCGACATTTTGCCATATTGACCTATCATCGGGATATAGACGCGCTGTCGATTATTAAAGCCGGAAGTTGCAGACTGTATTCCCTTGATGTCGCTAACCAAAGTTTCAAATTCCTTCGCTGTATGATTGTCGTAGAATCGTGCCAATTCCGAGAATGGCACAATAATGCAATCGGAGTCGCTATTATCTTCAATATATTGTTTGATACAATTAGCCAAGCAACTATGCGTCAAGATTTGGTCAGGATGTTCTTTATCCATCCAATCCACTATTTTCTGCATTTTTGCCACTCCTAACCCTATCAACTCGCTGACAAAATCTTTGGAGTCTGCAAAGTTATCAAATAACACAAAACGTACAGGATAGCGATTCAGTATTGAGGAATTGGCACCATCAGCTGCTTTGTCCTTTTTTACCTCCTCTATAAGACGGTCAATATGCTCGAAATCCTTATTCATACATCTAATTATCTAAAATCATGTCGAGTATGTCTTCATATCCCAAATCACAAAGCTGTTCCAATAAGCGTTGAGCGGTAGCAAGCGAAGGAATGTTGCCAATATGCTCCAATGCTTGCTGGCGTTTTGTCGAAGAACAGGAGTTCAAGCCTTCCGATACTTGCCCAAACTTTGTTTGTGGTTCTTCATGCGCATTATATGATTGCCCCGATGTAAACGGCGTATATTTTGAGGGCTGTGCAGAGGGTAAGGATGTTGGCGCAGGCATTGGAGTAAGCGACAACTTCCAATCCTTTAATTTGTCGTTCACCTCTCTTTCTGTCCAAAGCCCTACTTCTCCTTGCAAGTGTTGCTTGATATATGTCTTCGCATCCGGCAAATGTTCATTATCCAAATTCACGATTTCATTAGATTTGAGGAAATTATGATAACCTTCCTCGAAAGCTCCACTGCGATTGAGGAGCATAGGGAACTCAAATTCATAACGTCCCAACAAATCAAGCGCATCATTCATCAATGACGGATTTTTGTTAATGTTTGGGTCAAGAGATATTGTCACAATCTTATCAATGAGAGATGACATTTCCTCGTTTGTTCCATCTACATACTTCAATGTCCATAGTGGATAACCTTTTTCTGCTGTATATTCATGAGAAATAGCCCAACGAGCATCTTTCAAACTGCTGATATCCGAATAGGTCTTCAATGACTTCAACTTGAATACCTTTATCAACAATTTACTCAGTTGTCCTGCTTCTTTCGTTTCGAACGTAAAAGTGATCTTGTTACTTGGCTTTCCGTTCTCCCATGACTTGAACGTTTCCATCACATCATCCACCAAGTGCTGTGCCAATCGGGGCTTGCCATCTACCGAATAAATTTTGTTTATCCAAGGTCGCATGGCAAATGACAGCATGGCGATACCCGCATACGAAGGGAACAAACCGTAAGGCGCGCGTGTCAATTCGATGAATTTCTCCGCCAAATTAAACTCTTTTGCCTTGTCTGCGTTTTTTATTTTTCGGCCGACGAATTCACTTACCAAATAAAGCGGATGGTTTTCTTTATCTACATTTTCTTTCCAGCGAAGATTATCATCTACTGCATCTTGGAATAAGAACTTTAGAGGTAAAGCCGGACCTGTTGCTTTGCCTATTATTTCATCATAGGTATTGAACATTAATATGTTCTTGGCCGTTTCTTTGGCTTGCTGATTTTTCCAGAATGTCTTAGGCGCACGAGTACGTAGCAAATCAAGCGTTTCCGCTCCACGACTAAACACTTTAGGGGATATGCCTACATTGACTGCTGTTGCCAGCTTCATGGTGGAAAAGGTCTCGCTTTCCCCTTTCACATATACAGAAAAATTGCTACGGCGAACTTCTTTCATCCAATCTGAAATCATGGCTTGTGCATTCTTGTCGTGTGCTGCACGTTGGTCTGCCAAGTTATGGCGACTTGCGCATTGGGCATTAGCCATGTACTCTATGAAACGCTCGTAATTGTCGTCACCGAAAGTAGCATCAAACACCATAAAGACAACATTGGTAAAACGTTCATCGTTTGAGGCATGTGAAACTATAGTTTTCAATTCATTCATCTCTTCATCGTTTCGCCCCAGCATTACAGCAATGAACAATTCATAGCTTTTCGCTTTTTCTATAGCATTCTCTATCTGATGGAGCAAGGCTGCTTCATTCACATAGAGGGAAAAGAAATTGATACTGACAGGACGGCTGACATTAGAAGTAAGCGTATCGAATGCTTTGCGTACTTCCTGCCCATACGTAACCAGTTGTGAGGTATATTTGAATTGAGCTTTCATTTCCAATTTAATCTCCTCAATCTCTTTGGGAGGAAGTGCGGAGAATTGGATAGAGAACAATCCGCCCGGAGCACGTTGGATGATACTACTATCATTCAGCCAGTTCAATATTTCGTCTATGTGAGGCTCTATTTGTGTACCTGTAAAAAGACTTTTCACATTTTCTTCGCTGGGGGTTACGGTTTCGTTTCCGGCGACATTATTTAAAGCATTGAGCAATAAGATACCCTTGAATACTGCATAGGTGTTTACTCCTTGGTTTTTCACTTGTAGCCTATAAGAATTGTAGCGTTCAGTCACAGCCCCGTAACGAATATGGTCTTCGTTGAACACTTCCATAACGTAATCCCAAAGATAATCAGCCGTAATGGTTTTATGCTCGGCGAACGCTACCTCACTCTCCAAGAAGTCACGCATAGCTTGGTTTGCACCGATAAATTCGAAAACACTTCGTGAGGAAGAACCCACCACTCGTGCATAATAGGTGGCAAGATTGGCTGTAGCAGGATGAATGGGATAGAGATTACGCAAGTCTTTTATCGTATCTTCTACATTATTGCTTCCCTTTGCATAACGAGCCAACATTCCGGCATGGCTATTGAAAAAAGAAGTAGTTAATGCTTCATACCCCTCAATATCAGCAATGCGGAACTTGCGTGACATGATTTTAAATGCCGACACCGTTTCCATATTATACTTCATATAATGGTAGCGACCTGTAGTTTTGGTACGTTCTTGCGCATCAAGTTTATTCAGTGCCGAAGGATGGGAGATAAAGAAGAAATAGCTGTTGTTACAAGTTTCCATAGCTTGCTCAGTTATCTTTTGTAGCTCAACCAACAATGACGACCCCATGTCTGATTTCATTAAGTCGGTAAATTCGTCCCAAATAATCAATAATCCGCAGTAGTCAGTATTTTCTGCCAACTTGTCTTGTACCTCAAAAAACCAATCGCAAATATTGGCACTATTCAGACGTATATCCATGCGCCGTTCTGCTAATGCCCTCTTTACCTGCGTGAGTATGGAAGTGTCAGTTGTACGCAACTTGCTTGCCAAAGTCTTCACATCTGGAGCATAGGCTTCCAGTTTGGGACTTTGGCTGATGATGTCTTCCCAAAAGGCAGGTTCGCTTTCCACATGGTCAGCATAATCATCAAAGTCTGTTTTTACAAAGAAATTGGTCAATCCTGCTGCTTTTAATGCCCTTTTTATGGCACTTTGCAAACGGTGTGAAAAGTCTTCTTTGTGTGCGATGGATTCTGTACCATATAGATTAACAGGGAAAAGACGTTTACAGTTCCTTACATCATAGACTGACTGGCGTAACAAATCGTATTGCCGGGATGCATATTCGGTGTCCAAATATTCACGAATGTCGTCCACTTCATCACAAAGTAAATGCTTGATTACTGCGGCTGCATGACTCTTGCCCGTACCATACGTACCGTCAATCCAAAATGACTTGTGTGCATCTTGGTCATTATTACGAACGGCACTTACCACCTTGCGCAATATGTCGTTGAATTGTTCATTGGGAATAAAGGATTCCCATTCTCCTTGTTCTTCCCTACCTATATTATAAGCAGGTTTCGATTCACGTATCGTGATATAGTCTGAATATCTTGTTGCCATTGCATTAGTTGTTTCAGAGAGGTAAAAATCCTACCTACATTATAAATGATTTGAGTATACTTATTTCACTCCATTCATCATGAAGCGTAATATTATCTAACCCCATATTTAATTCTGCAGTCAGAAATCTTGGGATAGAAGTATCAAGAACTCTTAGAACCTTTTCAAAATCAGCCTTATTAAGTCCAAATTCAAAAAAGATTCCTGTTCCATCATTACTATTATACAAATCGTCTATTCTGAATGATTTTATATAATGTGTTTTACCATACTTATAAAGAGAATAAGCAACGGCAATGTCACTTATGTCATCATGGGATTTCCTAATATCGTCAGTCTTGGAGATATCTTCTTTTTGATGAAAACTATTACCAATCGGAGAAGAGAGTAATGTGTTGTATAGTGCATCCAAAGAATATTTGAATGTAGTATATCCTTCACTATATTGCTCTTCATAAATACTTTGCAAAATTTTCTTCGAATAGACAGTCCCTACTTTTATTGTTCTAACAAACCATTTTATTAAAGGTGAATTATAGGTCAAATTAATCCATATAACCTCCCATACAATGTCCGGCATATCTTGATACATTTGGGCAAGTACTTCTCCTAATGGAGTGATTTTGTTCTTAGTATCAATGATTTCGGAATCCTTTAACCAGCTTTTAAAAGAAGGGACCTGCTTCTTCCCAAGAGAATTGTTATTCCAAAAATCTCCAGGATTGATAAAGAACTCGTTCAACCATTCATCACGAAGACCGAATGTACCATAAGCACTGATGCCATTCAGCTTTTCATTATCATTTTGTGTCATACTTAATGAGTCTGCTACAATGCAGCCTTTATTATGAAAATTCAAACATTTATAGCAATGGATACACTTTTGTTCATCTACATTTACGGTTGGATAGACACTTAATGCTCCTGAAGGGCATTCAACTTCACACGCTTCACATTGAATGCAATAAGTCGTTTTATACATTGCCCTTTTCAGTAAGCTACTAAAGGTTATATCTGTCACATTGTAAAAATGAACCGTATAATTTGATTTTGAAGAATCAAGGTAAGAAATATCAAACTTGTAAATATTATCTTTATATTTCAATTCTCCTACGATAGTATTCTTCTCTCTTCTTGTGTTTATCTTTCCAATGGTACTTATCCAAACGAAAAAATCTTGTCTTGCACTTTCAATTGTTGCAATTAAATCATTTTTTAGTTGTTTAAACGCCACGGAAGACATTGATTTTACGTGTTTCCCACTTGCCCTCAGTTTCCATTTATGTCCTTTTATGTATTCGTTTTTGTTTGGGATATTCCTCAAATCAGCCCAGTTTTCCAAGCGAGTTAAAAACGGAGAAAGTTCTTTTGGAAACATCTTATTTACAATCATGTCATCCCATTCCGAAGAAAATGGGCAAATCAAACATCCTACGCGCGGTTTTCCTGCACGATATGCGATATTTATGGGAAGATTATGCTTGAGTATGTATAAGAAAACTTCTGTTGTATTCCATTCTAAGATAGGGCGTGCGTTAATGACAACATCATGCTTAACGCCTTTTCCTATTCGGGCATATTTTGAGCGGCGTACACTTTCTTCTGAACGTGTACCTTCATAAGCCAATACTTTTGCTTGTTTATTAGTCCCCTCAATTTTCAACATGCGATAGAGAGGGGCGGTCTTCATCACCGAGCAACACCAACGATGCGTGTCACTGGGAGTGCCTATCTGATCCCAATAGTTTAGAACGGATTCATGATTACGAGCTACGGAAAATTTCAAGTCGGGATATAACGATGTATAGTGCTGTCGCACTTGTTCGTAAAGGTTAAGTGAAGTAGGAAGCTCATAGCCGGTATCGCTATAAATCACTTCAAAGTCTGTAGAAGGAATGGCACGAGTGCAAAGGTCAAGTACTACTTGACTATCTTTCCCGCCGGAGAAAGAAGCGAGAAAGCGGTCTATTTTGGTGGAATGGAAAATACGTTTGCCACTCTCTTTGGCTGTGTCGAGAGGTACAATATCGAAGCTATCGCAATCTTCCTTTACAATAGCCATTTTCTTTTTATAACGCTTTTCTGCATTTTCGAGTAACTGGTTATAATCAAGTTGATTGGAAGCTACTTGTGCAGTACTACGATTAGCAGATGTGTATTGCAAATATGTGTCCCGGATAAATTCAATGGCTTCGCTTTCCAATAGAAAAAGGAAGTCTTTGTTACGGTGTAGCATTTTTGCCACATCCACACATTGTAAGGTTGCCTTTTCTTTCCCTTTCTGAAACAGGACGATAGGAGAATCATAAATATTCGCTCCTTTTACCTCAAACATCAATTTCCCACGATAAAAGTATTGCTTGTTGCAAGCCCACATCAAAGGCTCTTCTGTGTAGGGATATTCCCAACCTAATTCGTTCAACTTTAACAAATTAAGCTCTTCCCAGAATACAGGACGTGGCGTTATCCCCAAAGTGTCTGAAGTAACGTGCGAGTGAAGCAAAACTCCACCAGTCTCATAGTCCCAGGAAATCTTGTACATAGATTAATTCTGCTTTCTGAAAATTCCTTGTATGGCAGAGTTCCCGATACCATGATTATACAAAGCATATTTGAACTAAACAAAAAAAGCGTGGGAATCTTGCCTGTTGCCCATCCCACACACCAAGGCCTTCGCATTGCCCAACAGTCAGAACGGACAACGCAGAAAGCCCACGCATGGTATATATTAATCCCATGCGTGAACGAATCGAAATATGCAATAATGTATATTTACGACAATTCACGGCAAGGCATAATATACCTACCGTGAACATCTACTGTTGTCTTGTCCTTTGACTGTTGTTGTAAGTTGCGAAGTTACGGTGTGTCAAAGACAAGCGTCAAGTAAACGCTCTTTATGTAAAGTTGCACCCACCCACTATCCCTCTTCGGGCTTCTGCAAGTGTAATGCGGTTGCAAAGTTAGCTATTTTCTTTTAGATTTCCTCTCAAATGCCGATTTTTATGAGTCTATGAAAAATAAATCTAATATATGAGAGTGTTTATCAGAGATTTTTTGTATATTTGCAGATAAACAAAGCGTTCTTTTGTTTTAATGCAAAACAATGTAAGATACGGAACTTCGCTCGTTTCCAAATCGTTAGCATTCAAGCCGCAATTCTTTGTAAGTCGTTTGTTCTCAGCAAGAAAGAAGATTGAAAATGTCTTGCACAATGCCAAGTTATATGTTTTGTTATTCCCGCCCGTTTGGTCCAACGTCTTAACGCTTTAAGACACATTGTAGCACTCGGCAATCTGAAAATAGTTTCTTGCTCGTATTGTTCCGTATTCGGTTCCCCGATCAATTGCAGCAAATCATCACTTAAAGGAATCACTACCCCACTATTTGCGCTATGTCCCTTTGTTTTATTCTGCTCGAAACTAAGTATTTTATTTGAGTAGTCCACATTCGAGTATTTCAAATCCTGCACATCACAAAAACGAATACCAGTATATAAACAGAATATAAACGCCCGCCTAATTTCGGGGTTTTCGTTATCATAATGCGTACTTATCAAAGCTTGCATTTCCTCTAATGAAAGAACGTCCTTTCTTAATACTTGTTTATCGCACTTACAAACAACACCTTTACACGGGTTCTTTGCTATTACGTCGTTATCTACCGCGTAATTGATAACCTTTTTAAATTTGCTATAATAATCTAATGCGCCCTCGCCCTTGCTTCTACTCTGCAAGTATTCCACAAAAAGAGATACCATGTCTTTTGTAATTTGTTCGGGCTTAAGGTATGTGCTATACTGTGGGTATTCTATTTTCAGGAAGTCAATAAAACGGGCTAATACGCCTTTCATCATTCGGACATCTTTCTTTGTATATCGGTCGTTATATGCTTGAAAATAATCAAGAAAATTGACCCTACGTTCTTTCCTCAATCTGTATCCGGTAATGTTTTCTAACAGTTCTTGACTGCGTTCAAATCGAATTTTTTTTGCTAGTTCTAATGTTTCTTTATTTTGCTGTCTTTCAAGTGGGGTTCTTGGAGCCTGCCAAAGATAAAGTTTTAAAGCCTCTCTCTTTCTGTCTTTTTTGGCTACCGTCTTATCTTTCGACTCATCATATATCATTATATATCCCAAATAATAATCAAGAAACAGGCTTTTTCGACCGTCAGAGAGTATCTTTGCCCCTAATTTTGGATTATCCGTATCGTCCGTGCTTATCATATAAGTATTATCAGACCTTACCACTTTCTTTGCTGCCATGTTTTATAAGTATTCAAGTTGCTTTTAGTTTCCTTTATTTGCAAAGATACATATTATTTTCTATCCGGGTAGCCAAAGGGTAGCCAAAAGAGCGAAAATAGATGAAAAATAAGGGTAATAAAGGAAAAGTCAAAAATCATTCACCGTTGATTTTCAAGCATATACTATCTTTTATTTTCTTTTGTTTATTGGGTTTTGTAGCGGGTCCCGCTACTTGATAAGAATAAGGCATTTGAGAGGCTTCCACTCTTGGGTGCCTTTTTCTTTTGTGTTTTAAAATGCAATATATACTTTTGATATTCCCTATATTAGAAACATAACCAAAAGAACAAGAAAAATGAAGACATTTAAAAAGTTAGCTGTAATCTTTAGTATAAGTACTCTGATTGCTTGTAACAATACAACTTTAGAAGGTTCTTGGATCGAACCAATACCTGGTATGCCTGATATGCAACAAGGTTTCACCCTTGAAGCTGACGGAAGCGCTTCTTCCATTAATATGTCCACTTTAAAATATGAAAAATGGAAGAAGGAAGGTAACTTACTGTTTCTTTCGGGTATCAGTATCGGCAATCACCAAAGTTTCTCTTTTACAGATACACTAGCGATAGAGAATCTTACACAAGATAGCTTGATACTCAAAAAAGGGGAACAAGTCTTAAGATATTCCAAAAGCAATAAAGTATTAGATAAAGGAGAAATGCCAACTCTATTGAGTGCCCCTACCAAGAAGCTCTTGTCAGTAAAAGGCGAATTAGTTATCGGCCACGAAGTACGTTCTTTCACTGCCGAAGGAGACTCTGTTGATTATTGGGTAGTGGATGAAACAGGAGAGCTCATACAAAAATATGACGAAATAACCAAAGGCACTAAAAACGGAAAGCCGGTGTATGTAGAATTGGAAGTTATTGATATGGGTAAATCCGACGAAGGATTTGCTGCTGATTACACAAGTACCTATCAAATAATAAAAGTCAATAAAATTACTTCAAAATAAGATTTGCACGAAAATCACACAAAGCACCGGGCAATAAAAGAAACAACATGATTACGAATGAAAAAGAAATATTATTTTCACCCTTGTAAAAGAGCACTTGAGTAACAAGACAAAAAGACAAGAAAACTGGAAATCAAAGTTTTAGTAACGTTTCATAAACATGAGTCTCCGGTTCAATCCCGAGTCTCACAATTTGAAAAGAATAAGGCATTTGAGAGGTTTCCACTCTTGGATGCCTTTTTCTTTTAATAGATAATTCTTATATTTGTCACGTGAATACCAATATCTCCCATAATGAACGAAGAGAAAACTCCTTTTATAGAAACCCTGAATAAGCAACAAACAAGTGCTTATCACCAACTTTATGATGAATATTATAAAGTATTAGTATTGTACGCTATAAATTTTCTCTCCTCTCAACAGGCAGCAGAAGATATCGTACAGGAGCTTTTCGCTACAATGTGGGAAAAGAAGATGAAATTTCTATCCCTGCCTTCATTTCGTACCTATCTTTATAATTCTGTACGAAACGCCTCTCTAAATTATTTAAAACATCAGAATGTTGAATCTCTTTATCTCGAACATCTGGCAAATACCTACCGGGAAATAATAGAAGAAGAAGACACTAATGAAGAAGAAGTTTATCGTTTACTCTTTCGGGCAATTGACAAATTGCCCACGCGTTGCCGGGAAGTATTCCTATTACACATGGATGGAAAAAAGAACGAAGAGATAGCCACACTACTAGGAATTTCTATCGAAACAGTGAAAACACAAAAGAAAAGAGCTATACAATTTATCAAAGAACAGATGGGTACATACTATTTTCTTCTTCCTTTATGTGACATTTTGTATAGTTCCAAGTTTTTTTCTTAATCAAAATAATCTTTTTTATAAAGTTTGTACCTCTTTTCAATATCTAAGTTGTCTTATTAACAAATAATAAGACAGCAGAAATATATGAAGGGTAAATTAAATGTAGAAGAATTAGTCGCTAAATATCTCCTTGGCGATATTACAGCTCCCGAAAGAAAACAACTTGAGGATTGGACCAAGAGTTCGCCAGAACGAAAAGAGTTTTTCAATCGTCTATGCACAAATATTGCTTTTCGTGAACGTTACGAAGCTTATTCACATATCAATTCTCATCTTGCCTGGAAAAGGTTCAAAAAGAAATATTGCCCCTCAATCATTTCAACCTACCTAAAATATGCTGCTATTTTAGTAATACCTATATTAATAATAACAGGGGGATGGTATTTTTCTACTTCTCCGCAGGTAGAAACTTTGAATAATTTTACTTTGGGAGATGCCATACAACCGGGAATTCCTAAAGCCACACTGATATTAGCGGAAAACAATAAACAATCACTTACCCCCACATATCCAATACCGGTCAAAGTGAATCATTCTACAACTGCCATAGCTCAAAATGGTACACTTATCTATCCTACAACCCCTAATATAAACGACACCCTCCATACAAAACAAAACGAAACTATAGAAAACAATACTTTAACAACCGAACAAGGAAATGAATTTAGGGTAACCTTTGAGGATGGAACAACTGTACATCTCAATTATAATACAGAAATACGGTATCCTGTAAAATTCAGTAAGACCAAACGTATAGTTTATCTAAAAGGAGAAGCCTATTTTAAAATAGCTAAAGATAGCCGTCCTTTTTATGTTATCACTGATCAAGGAACAATCAAACAGTATGGTACAGAATTTAATGTCAATACATTTATACCTGAACGAACAGAAGTTGCATTAGTAAAGGGAAGCATCAGCATTGTCTCCAAAGAAAGTGCACAAGAACAGTTTATTAAACCAGGACAACTGGCACACATCGAACAAAATGGGAATAATGTCTCCATATACGATGTAGACCTCACTCCCTATGTAGCATGGAATGAAGGTCGACTCATTTTTGAAAATCGCACTTTGGAAAATATAGTTGAGATTCTAGAACATTGGTATAATGTTAATATTTCCTTTGGTACCCCTGAACTAAAACAACTTCGATTCACAGGAAACATGGATCGTTATGCCACAATCACTCCCATATTAAAAGCTATTGCACGTACTACAAATCTGCAAATAAATATCAAAGACAGAGAGATATTAATCACAGACAATTAATTACTAATTAAACAAGAAGAAAGAATGAGAAGAGTAAAATGTAGAGAAAGGATTAGAATACTTTCTCTGGTAATAGCCCTAGTACTATTACCGACAATGATGTTTGCCATCCCGGAAAGTGGCAAAAAAGTAACTTTAAATCTAGAGTCTGTTACTGTCAAAGAATTTTTTGATGCTTTAAGGCAGCAAACAGGATTGAGCTTTGTCTACAATACGGAGCAGACAAAAACACTAAAACCGATCACTATTCATGTAAAAGATGAAACAGTGGATAATGTGCTACGTACAGTTCTTAACGGTACTGGACTTACCTACAGTATGGAAAGGGATATTGTTACTATTTCCAAAACAGAACAGCAAAGTAATAAGCGTATAGCAACAGGTATCGTTTCGGATGAAGAAGGGCAACCTCTACCTGGTGTTAATGTTGTTATTAGTGATCTGCAACGTTTTGCCATAACTGACAACAACGGTAAATATAACATAGAGATACCATTCAACACAGCCTGTACTATCACCTTTTCTTACATTGGAATGTCTACTCAACAAATAATGATTAACAGTGGACGGAATGATGTACGAAGAAATATTACTTTAAAAAGTGACACCAAATTGGATGAAGTCGTTGTTACCGGTATTTACACCCGTAAGGCAGAAAGCTTTACAGGATCAGCTACTACAATTTCGAGCAAGGATTTAATGCGGGTAGGAAATCAAAATGTGTTCCAAAGCTTGAAAAACCTGGATCCTACTATATATATTGCAGATAATTTCAACATGGGTTCTGACCCCAACACCACTCCAACAATGTCGATGCGTGGAACATCAAGCTTCCCTACAACAGAAACCAGCTCTCTAAAAAGTAACTATCAAAATCAACCAAATCAACCATTATTCATATTAGATGGATTTGAAACAACAGCTGAAACTGTTATGGATATGGATATGAACCGCATCGAAAGTTTAACGATTCTAAAGGATGCTTCCGCTAAAGCGCTATATGGTTCAAAGGCCGCCAATGGGGTTATTGTTATCGAAACAAAACGTTTATCCGGTAACGAAACACGCATTGAATATAATGGAAACCTGTCATTTGAAATGCCAGACCTAACTAGTTATGATTTATGCAATGCATTAGAAAAATTAGAAGTAGAAAGAGTTGAAGGTGTCTATACTAGTAATTCTCCCCAAGATCAAGAAAGACTAACCGCTCTTTATAACAGTCGTAAAAAATTAGCTCTTGAAGGATTGGATACCTACTGGATGTCAAAACCGCTCCGTACCGGTATTGGGCATAAACATAATTTAAGTATAGAACTTGGTGATTCTCAAAGTTTACGTGCAATACTAAATCTTACCTATAACCAAGTAACTGGAGTTATGAAAGGCTCTGATCGAAAAAACATTTCCGGTGATATAAATATCTCCTACCGACGCAAAAAATTTCTATTCAAAAATATACTATCAGTTATATCAAATAATAGCAGTGACTCCCCATATGGTTCATTTAATGATTATGTAAAAATGAATCCTTATTGGCAAGCAACTGATACAAACGGTAGAATTCTCCGCTATGCAGAATCTCCGACAGCTAATTCATTATATATTGGTAAAAATATAGCAAATCCATTATATGATACAACCATAGGTACTAGTTTTACATCAAGCTATCTATCTTTTATCAACAACTTTTATACAGAATGGATTATTACTCCAGATTGGAAAGCTACCTTGCGTATAGGTGTATCACAGAAACGGAATGTAGCAGACAGTTTCTACCCTGCAGATCATTCAGAATTTGTCACATATACTACAGCAGAATTAATTCCTCGACGTGGTAAATACATCTTGGAAAATGGCAAAAGTAGTTCTATTTCAAGTGACTTGAATATTAATTATAATAAAGCGTTCAAAAAACATACAATATTTGGAAATGCCGGATTTTTTATTTCTGAAAATCAATATTCCGCATACCAGCATACAGCCGAAGGATTCGCTAATAATCAAAAAGCAGATATTACTTTTGCTCGCCAATACGCAGAAAATAGTACCCCAATAGGCTACGCATCCATAAATCGTGAAGCCAGCTTCTTACTTTCAGCATCATATGATTACGACAATCGTTATTTGGTAGATGCCACAATGAGAGAAAGTGCGTCTTCATTATATGGCTCAGACAAGCGGTGGGCTAATAGTTGGTCATTCGGGGTAGGCTGGAATATTCATAATGAGCTGTTCTTTAAAGATAAAGACTGGATAAAACAGTTAAAGATACGTGGTTCTATCGGACTTACCGGTAACCAGAATTTCAATACCAATGCAGCTATTGGTACATATAAATATTTTGCAGGTATCACATATCAAGGACTTTCCGGGGCTTACTTGAACAACTTACCTAATCACGGTTTAATGTGGGAACAAAAAAAAGATTATAACATAGGAATAGACATGCGTATTGCTGGTCTATCTTTATCCTTTGATTATTACACGGCAGACGTAAAAAACATGTTGACAGATGTTACAATCCCTACCTCAACAGGTTTTAACTCTATAAAAGACAATTTAGGATTAGTGCGTAACTCAGGAATAGAAGCAAAAGTCACTTATACAGCTTGGCAAGGCAAAGAGGGATTTTTCAATTTATACGGTAGTCTGGTTTATACTAAAAACAGGATTGTTCATCTCTCGGAAAGTATGAGATCATATAATGAGAAAATGCGACAGCAAGCCACCGAAAAGACAAATTCCACGCCAGTAGCCCTTTACGAAGACGGACTTTCTATGAAGACAATCTGGGCAGTTCCTTCAGCTGGTATCGACCCACAAACCGGTAATGAAATATACATAAAAAAAGATGGTTCTTATACTTATATCTACGATTCCAACGATATAGTACCGGCAGGTGATGAAACTCCTAAATATAGAGGAACTGCCGGTTTTTCAGCCGAATACAAAGGGATTGGTCTTAATGCAACATTAAGTTTCTTAGCAGGTGGTCAAATGTACAACAAGACACTGGTCAATAGAGTAGAGAACATCAATATGAATTATAATGTTGACCGTAGAGTATTAACAGGAAGATGGCAGACTCCGGGCCAACAGTCGCAGTACAAAAGCTTGTCCGACAAAAATGCAATAGATGCATATGGAAATCCGACAGAAATGACCCGCCCGACAACCAGATTTATACAAGATAGAAATGAACTAAGCATATCTTCCATCAGTGCGTATTATGAATTCCCAAAAACAATATATCAGAAACTTCATATGCAAAGGCTGAGATGCGCAGTTTATCTCAATGACGTTTATACATTCTCTTCTATTAAAATTGAAAGAGGCACCGCTTATCCGTTTGCGAGAACTTTATCATTCTCATTAACAGGAACATTTTAATATCATGTAGTTATGAAAAAGAAAATAGTAACCATATTATCAATAGCATTCTTCTTCACATCATGTAATAGCTGGTTTGATGTAACTTCAAGTGATGAAATCAGAGAAGAAGATCATTATAGTACAGAGATAGGATTTCAGCAGTCTCTCATCGGGTGTTACATCGCAATGGCCGAAGACGATTTATACGGAAAAAATCTATCATGGTATGGATTAGAAAGATTGGGGCATCAGTTTTATCCACAAGTTTATGCAGGTTCTGATGCAATACCTTTAGACCTGCATAAATTCGCATATAATAGTGTAGATTTACTCCCTTTCATCGAAGGAATCTGGTCTAAAGCGTATAATGTAATAGCAAACGCAAATGAAGCTCTAAAATATATTGATGAAAAACAATCAATAATGGACCCGATCAATTATCATGTAATAAAAGGAGAATTGCTAGCTATTCGTGCCTACATGCATTTTGATCTACTACGATTATACGGATATGGCAATTGGGAACAACGTTCTTCTGAGTTAAATAATAAATACACTATTCCGTATGCATTAGAAATTTCAAAAGAAGCACCGGCCCAAGTTACCGGAAATGAAGCGATACGTTTCATTTTAACCGACTTAACCGATGCAGCCAATTTACTAAGAGAATACGATCCTGTGACTCAAAAACATAATTTCTCAGATTATGCAAATGTTAATACAGATGGTTTCTATAATACAAGAAATCTTAGACTTAATTACTATGCAGTGAAAGCTTTAGAATCCCGAGTAAGATTATGGGAAGGAAGTGATAGTAATAAAAGTAAAGCATTGGACGCAGCAGAAGAAGTGATAAAGGCTGCAGAAAATGATATTAATATGACTGAAAATAACCAAAACATCTATACTCTGAAATTTTTAACACCTGAAACCATTAACTCAAGCACTTATAATCTAACAGCAGAACAGTTATTTGGTCTCAGCATACAGAATCTAGATACTAAGATAAAAAATTATATAAAGCCATATTACACTAACAACGATTCCGAAGTAATGTATATAGAACCTGAAACGGCCAATCAAGTTTATGAAAATTCTACTACAGATGTACGTTTTACGACTTTATTAGACCAAAGCCTAGCTTCTTCAAGTTTAGGATATGTTCCATTAAAAGTTTACCAATCTTCCACCATAAATCAATACTACAAAAATAAAATATCAATGATTCGTTTACCTGAAGTTTACTACATTGCAGCTGAATGTTGCGCAACGGGAACTCCAGCCAATTTAGAAAAAGCAATAACGTATTTAAATCATGTACGTCAAAAACGCGGATTATATGAAGATTTAAAGAATCTGGATGCAACTCAAATCATAAATGAAATAAAGAAAGAGTACAGAAAAGAATTCCTCTCAGAAGGTGTAATGTTTTATTATTACAAACGTACTGGTGCCTCAGAAATTCCTTATCGTTCAGAAATAATGGAAGATAAACAATATGTATTACCATATCCTACCTATGAAATCCAATCAGGTCGGGTGCAATAAAAGAAAGGGAATAAACAATGAAAAAAATATTAACGCATATTATTTTATTAGCAATAGCATTTATATGTAATGTTAGTTGTGAAAAAAGTGACATACCATACTATAATAGTGAACATGATGCTGTACGATTTAGCAATGACTCCAAATTAGGTTACTCAAGCCAAGATTCATGCTTATATAACAGTTATAGTTTTATCTCTGATCCATTTGCTGAATATACAATTTTTGAAGTACCACTCACACTAATAGGAAATCCAGCCAATGCTAATCGAGAAGTCAATTACACTATTGAAGAAAAATCTACGGCTCCTGCAGCTTCTTATGAGATTTTAGAATCCCTTATTCCCGCCAATAAGAACAGTGGATACATTCGTATCAAATTGTACAATAGTGAAGAACTAGCCAACTCAACATACGAATTATATTTCACATTAAAAAATTCCAAAAGTTTACCTATTGGTCCTTCACCATATTTACGTGCCCGACTGTCGTGGAATAGTGCGATTGAAGAACCTACTGTAGTTCGACATATTCAAACATATAACATGTTGATAGCCTCGAAAAAATCATATATAGACAGAACCAAAGCATGTTACAGTTCCAATGCCTTAAAGACAATTGTTGATGCGTTAGGATGGGATGATTGGGATGACCCTAATGTTCACGGAAGATATTATAATCCTCCCGGAACATATAAATCATATAAATACCTGCCAAGATATGATTTTATTTTATCAGACCTATCATATAAAGGATATGCAGCCAAACTAAGAGATTATATCAAAGCTTATAATATCGCTCATCCGGACAGTCCTCTTACGCATGATGGTGGTGATCTAAAAGGACAACCTATAGAAGCTAGAAGTTACTAATTTCAAACTTTATTTTAAAATATTATGAATATAAAAAATATATCAACAATAATAATGGGGATAATATGGTTCACATCATGTTATGATGATAAAAGTGAATACGCTACTAATCCCATTGATGAAGTCAAAATTGAAGTTTCTGACGGAAAAACAATCTATATAGGTTATTTAGAGGAATTAAATATAGTTCCTACTATTACTCAAGGAGGAAAAACTGATGTAAAAGGACTAACATATGAATGGGAATTAAGTATTATCGCTGATATGAATGAAGCAGAATACCAATCCATCAGTACAGAGCCAGAGTTACATGAAATTATAAATAGGCCAATAGCCAATGTTCCCTACTCATTACGCCTTACAGTAACAGATACGACTAATAAAGAAGACTTACAATACCAATATTATTGGAATGTATATGTACAAAGTTCTTTTTTAGACGGTTTGTTAATATCTGAAACAAACAATGATCAAACATCAGATTTTACTTTAATAGAAAATAAAAGCTTTACAGTAAACTATGGTAATAAAGAAGAAAGAATTTTTCGTAATATTCTAGAAAAGGCCAACGGAGCTCCATATACAGGGTTAATGACAGGATTAAGATACGAAATGATGGGATATGCCAATGTTGGTACACATACCAATCAAGTTTGGGCGATAACAAATAATGGCTGCGTCCGGTTCGATACAGAAGCATTTAAAGAAAACGGAAACTTAGAAGATGGCAAAATCTTAACCTACAGACCAGAAGGCTTAACAGTCTACAACTTCTTCAAGGCACAAACTCTTTTCTACATGAACACTAATAAAGGAATATACTCTTTTAACGCTATCAGCTCAAATAGCTTTGGCTGGATTGATGCTGCTGCAAGTCAATACACTATTAGTAATGCAGTAGTAGCATGCAATACATCTGGAGACCCATATTGTACAGGAATGTGGCTTGATAAAGATAAAGGCAAATTTGTATCTTATGAAGGAACTTTTGTATCACCAACTTATCAAGACTCTTATGCGGCAAACAATTTATTTGATCCATGCGATATGAAAAATAAATCGGCAATAGCCGGAGGAATGTCTACAGATAGAAAAACACCGACTTTTCTTTTAAAAGATGATACATCTGGAGAATATGCTATCTATACCTTTAGCCGTTATGTTGCAGCCGAAGGTTATTATGACGATGAGTGGAACTGGTATGAAACTGCACCGGAGATTCTAGCATCTGCCAAAATGAAGTATGACATACCTTCATCAGGAAAAGCTTTAATAGAGAAGGCAGTTTCTATTTTCTTTGCACATAAAGAAGCCATTATGTATATTGCAACAAACGACGGGATTTATTGCATAAATTTTGCCGGTAGTACTGCTATTGTTGAAACATCTCCTAAATATACTCCTACATCTGGAGAAAAGATTACAGTTGCAAAATTATATCAACAGGGACAATATATCAATGATGAAAGTTCTGTTATCAGTGATTCTCATGTTTATCCTGAACTTGAGCTAAATAATAAGGCTATAATAATTGCTACTCAAAAAGATACATATGAAGGAAAAGTATACGTAGTTCCAATGACACAAATTGGTACAGGAAACTTGGATATTTCCAAAGCTCTTATCTATGACGGTTTTGGAAAAATTTTAGATGTCACAACAATTGGTTATTAATATAAATTCCAAATAAACTAACATGAGAAAAAAAATCCTCTTACTTGCAGTATTAGTGGTAGCTTCGGCTACCACTATCGATGCGCAACGCAAATTTCCATTCTTCTGGAAAAAGAAGAAAGCAAAAACGGAACAAACTACTCCGGCGAAGAAAGAAAGTGAATACGACAAACTATTCAAAAAGAAACATGAAACGGCTAAAGGACTGATAACATTACATTTGCTGGATGGAAAAGTCTATTTTGAACTTCCTGTGGATTTAATCAATAAAGATATGCTTATCGGTTCTACAGTTACCAGTATATCCGACAATGGCAATGCCGTAGTCGGATCCAAACCGACCGATCTACTCCATGTTATGTTTACACGTAATAAAACACATGTACAGTTACGCCAAGTAAACACTGATTATATTACAGGCAGCACACAAATCGATGAAGCTTTACGCAAAAGCACTTTGGGAGCAATTATCAGTAATCAGAAAATTCAGGCATACAACAATGACTCTACCGCCATTGTATTCGATATGACCAGTGTTTTCTTAAGTGACAACAAGAAAATGAGCCCATTCGATCGCAATTCAATTTATGGAATGTACAATCGCACAGAGAGTTATCAATCAGACTGCTCTTATATCTCACAAATAAAAGCTTTCAAAGACAACGTTTCCATCAAAAGTTGCCTGTCATATACATTCTCTGTCAGCAATTCGCAAGGGACATCACTCATAAAAGACCGCCCGTTCACCGCAGAAATGACACGTTCCATCATGCTGTTGAAAGAAAAGCCTTACCGTCCACGTATGGCAGATTACCGTATCGGTGTATTCTTTACCGGACGCGAACAACTAGGCGAAGGAGCTAAAACGACCGCACCCGTTTACTATGCCAACCGATGGGATATCCAACCATCTGATACGGCCGCTTACCTACGTGGTGAAAAAGTGAAACCCACTAAACAGATTGTTTTCTACATCGATAACACTTTTCCGGAAAAATGGAAACCATATCTGCGGGAAGGAGTCACCCAATGGAATGAATTATTCGAACAGATTGGATTCAAAGATGTTGTAGCAGCCAAAGATTTCCCGACTGATGATCCGGAATTCGATCCGGACAATATCAAATATTCATGTGTTCGCTATGCTCCATCAAGCATTGAAAATGCTATGGGACCATCATGGGTAGACCCACGAAGCGGAGAAATCTTGAATGCCTCTGTATATTTATATCATAACGTCATCAAACTTATCAGTAACTGGTTGTTCGTGCAAACAGCACAAGCCGATAAGGATGTACGCACTGTCAATATTCCGGATGAGATGGTTGGAGACGCATTGCGCTATGTACTTTCACACGAAATCGGTCACTGTTTAGGATTTATGCATAATATGGGAGCTTCTTCCACTTTCCCGGTAGACTCCTTACGTTCACCGGAATTCACGCAGAAGTATGGCACTACTCCTTCCATTATGGATTATGCCCGCTTCAACTATGTAGCACAACCCGGCGACAAAGAGCGTGGTGTAAAATTGACTCCTCCCCGCTTTGGTGAATACGACAAATACCTCATTAAATGGACATATACTCCGGTATTCAATGTTAATACTGCAGACGAAGAAGCAGTTATAACAGGCAAATGGATCACTGATGCCATTAAAGAAAATCCTGTGTACCGATATGGAAAACAACAAGTATATGGAGTTGTTGATCCCCGTTCACAAACAGAAGATATTGGTGACAACTCTATGAAAGCAACTCGATATGGCATCAAGAACCTTAAGTATATCATGAATAATTTGGAAAATTGGATTTCCGAAGGTGACGATACATACGAATACCGTGAAGATTTATTTATTGGTATCGTAGAACAACTTGCAATGTACGTTACCCATGTAGCTGGCAATGTAGGTGGCTATTTTGTCAACGAAGTTAAAGAAGGAGACACTATGCCACGTTTTGCACAGATTCCAAAGGCACAACAAAAAGAAGCCCTGAATTACCTATTCGAGATTTATAACGATCTGGATTGGCTTGACAACAAAAACTTGTTAACTAAATTTCCGGTTTCCGGTTCCCCTAAACAAACTATTCAAAACTTCATGTTGAGATATATACTACCTGTACCTTTTCAGGTATCACAATACGAAGGATTAGAGAAAAATTCATTTACTGCTGCCGAGGCTTTCAACATGATATACAATTTTGTTTGGAAACCGACTATTTCCGGACATACATTAACAGAATCCCAGATGAATCTTCAGAAACAATATATATACATGATGATGCAGACTGCCGGGTTCACAATCAAAGGAGCCGGAAAAGCATTAGCCGGAGAAAAACTACTTGATATCAATCACCGCCAGTTCGGATATACTTGTTGCCAGGGACATGCTCTCAAAGAAAATGCAATGCACAACCCTGTAGCAGGTTTTGAATGGAGACCATTGAATCGTTTTTCTATGACGGCCAAAGTTACACAAGCAGATGTATACGCATATATAGCTAAAGCCAAACAACTGATGAAACAAAAGGCAGCCAGTGCATCAGGGAAGACGAAAGCTCACTATGAATTATTATTAAAGATGCTCGACATCAACTTAAAATAAGGGAGGGACAAAAGATGAAAAAACTATTTTTATGGTTAATGGCGGGTTTGCTGATCATCGGATCAACAAATGAAGCCAATGCCCGCTCCAAGAAGAAAAAAGGAAAAGCCAAAACTGAACAACAGGCAGACAGTGTACAAAAAAAGAAAAAGAGTGTATACGATAAACTCTTTAAAGACAAAAAGAAACACACTGTTAGTAAGGGAACCATCACCATCCATCAATATGATGCAAAGATTTACTTGGAAATACCGGTTAAATTAATGGGACGTGACTTCCTTGTCCATTCTGCCATCACAGGTTCCAGCGATATATCATTGACAGGAACAAAAGCTGCTCAAAGCAGGTATCTGATTATTGACAAAACAGATTCTTTAGTCCTATTCCGAGATCCGAAGTACAACATACGCCTCAACGAAGAAGATGATAATCAGAAAGAAGCTTTCGACTTATCACGCAGTAATGCCATTTACAAGACATTCCCGATAGAAGGTTATACCAGCGATTCGACATCGGTCGTTTTCAACGCAACCTCCTATTTTGCCTGCTCCAACAAAGATGTACTCAATCTTGCCGGACGTAGTTATGGAGGGATGCTTACAATTATAAGTGCTTCTCCTCAAAGTAAAACTTCTTTCATTGATTCGGCGGATGCATTTGACAATTGTGTTAGCGTTACCCAAAACTGTACAGCAAAATTAAGTATCAGTATCATGGGATTTGTATCCAAAGAACAACCGGAATTAACGATGTCCGTACAAACGACATTAGCTCTGTTAGCAGAAGATAAAATGTCTACCCGCGAAGCCAATCCACGTGTAGGTACAGGTTTTATCTCATATACAGACTATCGCAATGAAAAACGTTTTAAGAAAGGATACTACGTAACCCGCCGTAACATAACCTCACAACAACCTGTTATATTCTATCTTGATACCCTGATTCAAGATAGTTGGTCTCAGGCTATCCGAAAAAGTGCAGACGAATGGAACAAGGTATTCAATGAATTAGGAATGGGAGAACCGATCTTAATAAAACCGTATGAAAAAGATTCGACTTTCCGTGCCAACAATCCAATGATAAACACTATTGCTTTCCTGAACAATAATAATTCGGAAGTCACTGCATATAACGTTACAGACTTACGTACGGGAGAAATACTTAGTACGAAAATAGGTGTACCACGTGACTTAGCATTCAGTGTTCGTCGTAATGGAGTATACCAAATGGCAGAGGTCGATCCGCGCTTCCGGACTTATTACATTGCCGATGGGGTGATCTGTGAGAATCTGACAGCACGTATGCTAAAAGCATTTGGTCTTAGTCTGGGATTGGCAACCAATTTGGCTGGTTCCGCAGCATACTCCCCTGAAGAACTACGTTCTCCTGAGTTTACTCAAAAATATGGTATCACAGCTTCAGTCATGGACAACGTATTATACAATTATCTGGCACAGCCCGGTGATAAAGAAAAAGGAGTAGTATTGATTGTCAATAAACCGGGAGTATGTGACGCATTTACACTCAAATACTTATATGCCGCCATCGGTGAAAATGAATCAGACATTTTGAAAAAATGGGCTATGGAACACGATGGAGATCCACGATATTTCTATGGAAAACGTTCGCCAGCTTATGCAACAGACCCACGTTGCCAAAACTACGATTTAGGCAATGATCCGATAGCTGCTTTAGATGCGCAAATCTCTCATGTGAAATATATAGTTAAAAACAGTCCGGACTGGTTTCACGATGACAATATTCCCAATGATTACCGGGAACTATTCCCAGACTTTGTAATTATTGAATTAATCAACAAAACACTGTCACCTGTTTCCTCGTATATCGGAGGTATCTATATCAATGAAGCAAATGAAAAAAGTAGCGTACCGTCCTACAAATCCGTACCTGTAGATATGCAAAGGAAAGTCTTACAAAAGATATTCAGCACATTCTATGATTTAAAATGGCTGGACTCCAATACTGATTTCTTACGTCTAGGAGGTGCTAATCCCGAAATATCGACATGGATTTATAATAACGGTTATCCGATGATGTCATTAATGTTCCGTTTGATGCGTATGGGATTGAGCGTAGAAAAATCAGCCAAGCCTTATACACAAGAAGCTTACTTGAATGATATAGAGAAGCAACTATTCAAAGAATCTTTGAATGGAAAACCGTTAAGTTCTCCTATGATTTCACAGATTTCCGTATATATCAATTCTTTGAAAGGAATGTGCCCGACATTAAAGGCAATAGACAAAGCTGTATCCAAAGGAGTCACCTCCCTAACTGTAAATGAGCGAAACAACCATAAATTACATATGCTAGAATTGCCAACAACCTCTAGTTATGATGTCACATATTCGAAAGTATATGCCGGTATGGAACCGACAAATAGTATAAATTTTTACTCAGGTACAGATATTGAAGCTGTTTGTTATGACAAATTAAAGAGTGCACGCCGCCACTTGATGCAAGCACGTTCATTAGCACGTAACGACATCGAACGTGGAAAATGTGATTATTTAATAACGATGATTGAAAGAGTTCTATAAACAAAATATTAATCTTTTAAATTATTAAGTTATGAAAAAGTATTTACTATTTTTCTTACTTTTAGTAATAGGAAGTGTTATTTATGCACAAGACCGAACCATCACTGGAGTTGTTGTTGACGAAAATGAAGAGCCAATGCCTGGTGTTAGTGTAGTTATTAAAGGAACAACTAATGGAACAGTAACAGATCTCGATGGAAAATTTACTATCACAGCCCCTATCGGAAGTATATTAGTCTTTTCATTTGTTGGTTATCAAACAATGGAAGTCAGAATTACTAAAGACACTGGTACCATCAAAGTAATAATGAGATCTGATAGTCAACAGTTAGATTATATATTTGAGAACTTATATCCATTGACAATATCTAAATTTTCAATATAGTCTTCGATGAAAAATGCAACTTCTATACTCTATATTTCATGTATACTACTATCCCTCGGTAATATACACTTATATGCCCAAAAGATTACTAAATATGGAAAAGTACAGCTTCATACAAGTATTATGCAAGCAAGTACTGACGTAATCAAAGCAAATCTGATATGTGGAAAAGACACCTTGAAAGAAGATTATAGAAATGCAGGATTTATCTTTTGGAATAAAGTTCCCGTCGGCATCGCACGAGCCATCGTGTGGGCCGACGGATTTATCGCGGATTCTGATACACTATATGTGCGAGAGGGACAAACGACACGAAAAGACTTTTATCTGACCGACCGCATTATACAATTGCGAGCCGTAACTGTAAAAGGTAAAATTTCCACTATGGTATACCGAGACGATACTATCCGATTTAATCCACAAGGAATCAACATATTAGAAGACGACGTAGCACGAAATATCCTGGAGCAAATGCCGGGAGTGCAAGTATCAGAACAGGGAGTTAAAGTCGCCGGAAAAGATGTGGAGAAGACATACGTTGACGGCAAAAAGTTTTTTGGAGAAAATCCAATGAATGCGTTGAATCACCTTCCTGCCAATGATGTTGTATACATATCCGCTTATGATGAAGATGAGCATAAAGAGCAAACACGTAAAAATAGAAAAGGCAAGAAACGCAGAGTTCTGAATATTGAGACAAAAAGCAAATTAGTAAACTCGAAGGAAGGGAATCTGATAGCAAGTATCGGAGGAAATATGGAAAAACAACAGCTCGCAGACCATAACGCGCGCTATGGTGTAGGAGGCACATTTAACTTTTTCTCCGAGAAAATGTTGGTAGCAATCAATGCTATGCACAATAACTTGAACAGAACAACCAATCAACCGCAAATATTTCTAAGTACCAGAAATCCATCGCAGACTTACAGTGAAAATAGCTTTGGAGCTATCAACCTGTCTCGCCGTTGGGAAAAAGAAACCGGATTTTACAAAGAAATAAAAGGAAGCTATCAGTTTGCACGAAGCGCAACAGAAGCCAATACCCAAACTGAACAAGAATACTTTGCCACAGATGCCTTCTGGCAAAAGAGTTATCTAAGCCAATATCAGAATACAAATCAGTATAATAAACATACTATGAATACTGGATTTAGCATGAATGATAAGAAATGGGGCAATTTGATTATTGATTATACCTTATCAACTAATCATTCAAAACAACATACACTACAGCAAATCACAAATAGCGTAGATGAGATTAAGAGTACCGGTATTTTACAACAAAACGGCTGTGGTAAAGCCCAAGAGATGCAAGGTGTGGTGAATTGGACAAAATTCGTCGGAGATTGGAACTACTCCATCCATGCGAACTATTCGAATAGCTCGTCCAGCGGAGAAGAAAGCCGAGAAAACAAGACACAAAATGAGGCTAGTGGAAGTCTGCAAGAGATTACAACAATTCCAGCCAATGGAAGAGGAAATAAATGGGAGGCCAAAACAGGATTAAAGCGCATGCTATCAAAAGACAAATATTCATTCATCGAATTAGCATATAATTTTGTATCGGACAATCGTCATATCAATCAGCTCGCATGGAACAAAATAACAGGAGAAATAGACCCTACAAATACATATAATTACCGAAATTATCTGATAGAACACACCCCTGGAACGACAGTTATTCTGCCCGATTTAGGAATTTTCAATATTGAGATTTCAGCAGGGTGGAAACATTCCATTATTAAGGATAGAAAAGAAACGGCACAAACAAAATTTGAAAAATCATTTAACGCATTAAAAGGAGAAGTACTGATTTCTTTAGGAGGAAGATTGAGTGAAAAAGCAGAGCATACAATCAAATATTCTATGAATAGCCAACTCCCCAATATAACACAGTTACGTTCAGAAGTCAACAATTCTAATCCTTATTTTATCAGCGGTGGAAATCCAAACCTGAAAGCCAGTACCATACATAAAATTTGGTGGAAAGAACAGCATCGCTTTAATAACTACGGACATTTGATAAATTCGGAATTAACGTTAGCTTTCATAAAAAACAGCATCTCCAATAGGAACACTTATTTTAGCAAAGCAACTTACTTGCCTGATTTTAAATACACGGCTATTGCAAATAGTACACTCAGTAGTTACGACAATCTAAATGGAGCATGGAATACAGATTGGGATATTTCCTGGATGTATCCCATCGTAAAAATCAAATCTAATTTAGATGTTAATATTAATAATAAGTATGAACATCTGCCTTACTACTATGATAACATACGGGATATAACAAAAATAAGCACAACAAGGATAGGAGCTAGATTCGCTACCAATCTGATTCCTCGATTGCGTGCATCAACTTATTGGAGTATCAGCTATCGGCAAGCCTCCAATAAAGCAAATGACCAAACAAACCGAATATTAGCAAATCGCTTAATAGTAAATATGACGTGTACTCCCATATTAAAGTATTTCTTTGCGAATATATCATATACCTATCAGCACCAGAACAGCAAAACCTATCACCAAATTGATAAAGAAAATATCTTAAACATTTATGCTGGAGCAAAAGTATTCAATCGACAAGCAGAAGTAAGCATTACTGCATTCGACTTATTGGATTCATATCGTAATCGTATTATTCAACTGAAAGACAACTATACCAACTATATTAATAGAGAGAACTTCGGACGATACTTTACCATTAACTTCTCTTGGAAATTCAGAAAGATCAAATCAAACCGAATTGATATCTCAAGAGGAGTTAATTGGTAAAATCAGGTATTTTAGTATTACTTTATTCCCATTCTATGGTTGAATTGGGTTTCGGTGACATATCATAGCAGACACGATTTACATTCTTCACTTCTTTCAGAATTCGGTCTGTAATTTTCATCAGAATAGGCCAATCTATCGGTTCGATAGTAGCTGTCATAGCATCTACCGTATTGACTGCACGAATAATTACCGGCCAATCAAAAGAGCGAGCATTATCACGCACACCCACGGATTTGAAATCAGGAACTACTGTAAAGTATTGCCATACTTTCTTGTCCAATCCTGCAATTCGGAATTCTTCACGCAGGATAGCGTCAGATTCACGCACAGCCTCCAGACGGTCACGTGTAATAGCTCCCAAACAACGCACTCCCAAACCTGGTCCCGGGAAAGGCTGGCGATAAACCATTTCGTACGGTAAGCCCAACTCCAGTCCACAAGCACGAACTTCATCCTTGAACAATTGACGCAACGGTTCTACCAATTCAAACTTGAGGTCCTCCGGCAAACCACCTACATTATGGTGCGACTTCACCATTTTGGCAGTCTTCGTTCCACTTTCCACAATATCCGGATAAATAGTACCCTGCCCCAAGAAATCGATACCGTCCAACTTACGTGCTTCTTCCTCGAACACACGAATAAATTCACCACCGATGATTTTGCGTTTTTGTTCAGGGTCCGCCACTCCTGCCAATTTATTCAGGAAACGGTCTGTAGCATCCACATAAATAAGATTTGCCTTTAACTGATTGCTGAAAACTTCAACCACATCCTCAGATTCCCCTTTACGCATCAAACCATGATTGACATGCACGCACACCAAGTTATCACCAATTGCTTTCAGAAGCAAAGCAGCAACCACAGAGCTGTCAACACCACCCGACAAAGCCAACAATACCTTTTTATCGCCAACCTGACGCTTAATCAGCTCTATCTGGTCGTTCACAAAATTTGTCATGTTCCAGTTAGCTTCCGCTTTGCAGGTATCAAATACGAAAGACTTTACAGCCTCCTTAATAGCCTCGATATCATCTGTAAATTCCGGCAATTTCACAGTGCAAGTCGCTTTATCATGACCGGCAGCCATAACAGGAAGTCCCATTGTATAAATAGCCGGATTTACGTCAATGGCAACGCCATCAATCACATTGTTCGGTCCGCCATTGATAATAATACCCTTTACGTTGGGCAATGCTTTCAGTTCTTCTACGGTGATGTCGTGAGGATAAATCTCACTATAAACTCCTAATGCACGGATGGCGCGAGCCAATACCGTATTCTCATGACTACCCAAGTCAAGGATAACAATCATGTCCTGTTTCATCTGATTCTGGTTCTTTTAAGTTTTTATATAGCCAATAGTTTGACCTTAGTTTCAATTCACCTGCAAATATAAATATTTTAAAAGACGCTACAATATATTGATTCGCCAAAAAGACATTTATTTTTATGCTTTCAGCCTTATCACAAACCGACTGCCTTTTCCCAATTCACTCTCTACGGTCAGCGTACCGCCGTGCGCTTCCACAAAATCACGGGAAATAGACAATCCGAGTCCGCTACCCTGCACTTTCGTTCCGGGAACACGGAAGTAACGGTCGAAAATACTTTTATGATAACGCGGGTCGATACCTTTACCAAAATCCTGAACATATAGTTCGATCATATTATCCTCTTGCCTGGCTCCGATCACAACATGACCCTTTTCTTTCGAATAACGGATTGCATTGCTCAATAAATTAGTCAGCACCCAAGCAATCTTCTCGCTATCTACAAATAGTTTGCCGATTTTCTCTTCCGGATATTCCACTTCTATCTGAATGTTGAACTTATCCGCCTGCACCTGATTTGCCTTAATTGCATATTCTATCAATTCAATCGGTTTCGTTATTTTCGGCATCATCTGAAGTTTTCCGGCTTCCACTTGTGTCATGTTAAGCAACTCTCCCGTAATACTTAACAAACGCTCACTATTCTCCTTGATGCTCTTCGACAGTTGTTCCTGTTCATCGTTCAACTCACCTACCCGCTTATCTTCCAGCAGTTGCAAGCTCATCATAATAGCAGCAATCGGAGTCTTCAGTTCATGAGATATCGTCGAGATAAATGTAGTCTTGGCAGAATCCAATTCCTTAAACTCCGTGATATTCTTCAATAAAATAACATCACCCAGTTTGCGGGGTTCCCCTTTTTCAGCCTCCGTATTAATGATAGGGACATAAGAGGCCTTAAAGTAACTCTCTTTGTCGTCAGCATATATCTTCAATGGTTCCTTCTGCTCGCTTGGCGTCACCAGTTCACGGATCAACCGCCGCAACAGGTCATTCTTCAAAGCCAGTTCCTCCGCCGATTGACGAATCACATTCTCCCGTTTCAGATTCAAGACATTGAGTGCTTCCTCATTGATAAACAGAATTTCACGCTCCATATTCAAGCCGATCACCGGATCATCTATACTGTTTACAATTGCTTCAATAAATTTCTTTGCAGAAAGAATATCCGACAAAGTACTGGCACGATATTCGGTCAAACGCTCCGCCATCCGGTTAAAACTATCCGCCACATCCCGGAATTCTTCATTATTATTCATCTGCAGACGCTTCTCATAATTATGATTGGCTATTTCAAGAATTCCCTCTTTCAGCTCTTTAATAGGCTTGCTGATAGTACGGGGCAACCAATAAAGCAATATCAGTCCGGTCAAGATACAGATTCCTCCCGTTACGGAAATCCATAACAAAGCACGTTCCAATCCGGGCATAGCAGCAGGACTATCAGGTTCTGTCGCTGTCAGAATTTGAAGATTCACAACTGAAAGTGTTACCAGCAAAATAATCATTCCGGCCAGCATTCCGATACCGAGAATCAGTTTCGTTTTAATATTCATAACGTTCATACGATTAATATTATGCAAGTATAATCAAATCTACATTAGCTTGTGACAAATTATTTAAAAACTTTCTATATCCCAGTATAGAACAAATAGCGTATGGCAACCTTAAATTAGGAGTTCCCATGCAAACAGTCGATATCTGTTTCTCTTTACAAACCTTGACGATGCTACCCAAAATATCCTTCGACTGCACCTGCACCACCTCTCCCCCAAGTTCCGCCACGAGCTTAAAATGGTTCAACAGATACCGTTGACTGGCTAAATCAATTCTATCCATACTCTCTTTCGGAGTCTGAACATACAGGGCTATAAAAGTGGTATTATACCGGGTTGCCAACTTTGCCGCCTTTCTGATAATCCGCCGGGGTGTTTTCTCATGACTACTGATACAAGCCATAAACTTTTCATGCCGGAGTCCGACGGCTACTCCCATCACCACCTCATTCTCCACCTTTTTTTCTACCCGCAACGCTACTTCCTTCAAAGCCAACTCACGTAACTGAAGAATATTCTCTGTCCGAAAGAAATTATCCAATGCCGTCTGAATCTTTTCCGGACGATATATCTTACCCGCTTTCAAACGTGCAATCAGCTCCTCTGCCGTCAAGTCAATATTCACCACCTCATCCGCTTCCTGAAGAACACTGTCGGGCACCCGTTCTTTCACTTCAATACCCGTAATCTCCTGCACTTCTTCATTCACGCTTTCAATGTGCTGAATATTGATTGCCGAAATCACATTGATTCCCTCATCCAGCAAAGTTATCACATCCTGCCAACGTTTCTCGTTCAAACTACCTTCTACATTGGTATGAGCCAGTTCATCCACAATTACAATTTCCGGATGGACACGGATAATCGTATCCAGATCCATTTCCTCCAATTCTTTCCCCTTATAGAAGATTTTACGACGCGGAATGACAGGGAGCCCTTGCAACAATGCTTCCGTCCCGGCGCGTCCATGAGTTTCGATATAGCCGATTTGCACGTTCACACCGTTCTCCAGCAGTTCATGTGCCTCCTGAAGCATACGATATGACTTTCCCACACCGGCTATCATACCGATATAGACCTTGAATTTGCCCCGGTGGGACTTCTTTATCAGATCCAAAAAATACTGTACACTATGTTCTCTATCATCCATTACGTCAATCTGTTATTTTAAACATCCTAACCCGTAGTAATCATCACGATCACCACGGGTTTCACAAAAATTCATGAGTTTATTTTATGGCCTTAAAGTTACGCCAAATACTAAATGGGCGTCCTCCAAACGTGGATTCCATATAGCCTGTACAAATATAGGCAATGAAAACTTATCATTAAAATTTATTGCTTTCGTTGCTTTCAAAGCTAGGTTCGTCACTGCAAACCCATTCACATTATACTGCGGAGTCTTATAAGGAACCACTCCACAAGTAGCATTCAGATCAACTCCTTTCACACTGAACGGATAATTCAGTTCTACGTAAGAAGAGTATGCCTGCTTTTCTTCCCCCTCATCAGTCGTTTTTCTGTCAGCACCGGCAAACATGGTATACCATGCGATAGATAACGGGAACTTTTCAATAGGAAGCGTATAAGCTAACCCTGCTTCAAAATGGTGTCCAGTGTCTCCACTTTTAAAATGAAAATAATTATTGGTAAGTTCTCCATTGGCCACATCAGCTTGTCCGTCCCACCAAAGAGTGGCTACAGAAAGCGTCGGTCCTGCTTCACCGAACTTATAAGCTGCGGTCAGGTCAATTTCTTTATTACTCTCACTCAAACTGGTTGAGCCCCATGCAGTAAGCGAGAAATTACCTACGCTAAATCCCAAAGTCGGCTGAAAGGAAGCAGCTCCCCCCTGATAAATACCACGCCATACATACGAACTTACCAAATCACCTTGTATAGTAAACTCTTGTGCTTGTGCATTAACTGTTCCCAACATACAAACGGCTGCTACAGCCATTGTTCCTAAAAAACTCTTTTTACTAAAAAAACTTTTCATACTTCTTATCTTATTCTATTTTATGTTTCCGTAAAAAAGCAGCGCCCTATCCAACCCTGTTAATTTGAACCGCGGCATAACCCAAACGGTCCGGACAGGAACGCTGCTCAATCTTCATCTACTTATTGCTTTCCTCTAATGCGATATTCAATTTCAATACATTCACCTTTTCTGTTCCCAACAACCCCAAAAGAGGTTTTTCTATGCTTTTATCAACAATCGCTCTCACCTGTTCCTCTCTCAATCCACGTGCCTGTGCCACTCTTTTCACTTGCACATACGCACATTGAGGAGTGATATTAGGATCCAGTCCCGAACCACTGGCCGTAACCATTTCGGCTGGCACATCCGCACGATTCAAATAAGGATGATGTACAAGGAAAGTATCAATACGCGCTTTCACTTCATCCAGATATTCTTGATTCGTGGGCCCTTTATTACTACCTGCGGAACTCGTAGCATCATATCCGTCTCCGGCAGAAGATGGACGTCCCCAGAAATAAATATCTTTTGTAAACATCTGACCTACATTAGCCGCTCCCACTACTTTCCCATCCAGCGTAGCTACTTCGGCATTTCCTTTATTAGGACCCGCTACCTGTGCAAACACCCACAGGATAAGGATATAGAACACGGAGAAAAAGACACAAAAAGCAAGTGTTATTTTTAATGACTTCAATAAAGTTTTCATTGCTATTGTTTTTTAATTAAAAGAATAAACCTACTACTAAATCTATCAATTTGATTCCCACGAAAGGAGCAATCACACCACCCACACCATAGATCAGCAGATTACGGCGAAGCAAAGCACTCGCACCTATCGGCTTGTATTGCACACCACGCAAAGCCAACGGAATCAGAATCGGAATAATAATCGCATTAAAAATGACTGCCGAAAGAATAGCACTTTCAGGACTATGCAGATGCATGATATTCAGAGCAGCCAGTTCGGGAATGGCGATCATAAACAAGGCCGGAACGATAGCAAAATACTTCGCTACGTCATTGGCGATAGAGAAAGTAGTCAGCGTACCACGTGTCATCAGTAATTGTTTACCGATTTCCACAATCTCGATCAACTTCGTCGGGTCGTTATCCAAATCGACCATATTACCAGCTTCTTTCGCTGCCTGTGTACCGCTATTCATGGCTACACCTACATTGGCCTGTGCCAGAGCAGGAGCATCGTTCGTTCCGTCTCCCATCATTGCAACCAATTTACCAGCCTGCTGTTCCTTCTTGATATATTCCATCTTATCTTCCGGTTTCGCTTCGGCGATAAAATCATCCACACCGGCTTTTTCAGCAATATATTTTGCAGTTAACGGGTTGTCACCTGTCACCATTACCGTCTTCACTCCCATCTTACGCAGACGTTCGAAACGTTCCTGAATACCCGGTTTGATAATATCCTGCAGTTCAATAACACCAGTCACCTTTCTGTTTACACATACTACCAGCGGTGTACCACCATTGCTTGAGATAGAAGAAATAATCTCTTCCACTTCTTTCGGAAATTCATTCCCGTCACCTTCCACCATCTTACGGATGGCATCAAAAGCACCTTTACGAATCTGCGTTCCATCTGCCAGGTCTACTCCCGAACATTTGGTTTCAGCCGTAAACTTAATCATACGTGCTCCTGTTGTATTCAGATTACGCATACGAATGCCCGACTCACGTCCCAATTCTACGATAGACTTACCTTCCGGCGTTTCATCGGATAAGGAAGACAACAGACAAGTTTCCACAAAATCATGCAGATCGACACCCGGAGCTGTATGGAAATGAGTTGCTTTACGATTACCAATGGTGATAGTACCCGTTTTATCCAGCAGCAATGTATCAATATCGCCCGCAGTTTCAACCGCTTTACCGGATTTAGTAATCACGTTGGCGCGAAGTGCACGGTCCATACCGGCAATACCGATGGCAGAGAGAAGTCCACCGATAGTTGTCGGGATCAGACACACAAACAAAGAAATAAGCGAAGCAATAGTGATGACCGTATTACTATAATCGGCAAACGGTTTCAAAGTCACACACACAATGACGAAAACAAGCGTAAAACCTGCCAGCAAAATAGTCAATGCAATCTCATTCGGGGTTTTCTGGCGGGAAGCACCTTCCACCAATGCGATCATCTTATCAAGAAAACTTTCTCCCGGTTGGGTAGTCACCATCACCTTTATATGATCGGACAGTACTTTCGTACCTCCTGTTACCGAACTCTTGTCGCCACCTGCCTCACGAATGACCGGAGCAGACTCACCGGTAATGGCACTTTCATCAATAGAAGCCAACCCTTCAATAATCTCACCGTCGGAAGGAATCACGTCTCCTGCCTCGCAGACAAACACATCCCCTTTCTTCAACTGTGAAGAACTGACAGTAACGATTTTATTGCCTTCCACTTTCTTTGCCGGTGTCTCTTCACGAGTCTTACGCAAACTGTCGGCCTGTGCTTTACCACGTGCCTCTGCAATAGCTTCGGCAAAATTGGCAAACAGCAAAGTGATAAACAGAATGATAAACACGGCAATGTTGTAAGCAAACGAACCCTGTGAAGAATTAACAATGGAGTAGAGCGTCACAAGCAGCATGACTACCGTAGCCACCTCTACCGTAAACATAATCGGATTCTTTATCATCATTCGTGGGTTCAGTTTCACGAATGATTGTTTCAAACTTTCTATAACTTGCTCCTTTGGAAACAAAGAAGCTGATTTATTATCTTTCATATCTTCTCTAATTCAGTATTACAAACTTAAATGTTCAGCAATCGTGCTCAATGCATGTACCGGGAAGAATGACAGAGCGGCAATAATGAAGATAACTACAAATGTCATTACTCCGAAAGTCAATGTATCCGTCTTCAACGTACCGGCACTTTCCGGTATGAATTTCTTCTGCGCCAGTAGCCCGGCAATGGCAACCTGTCCGATAATAGGAAGGAAGCGACTCAGAATTAAAACGATACCACATGTCCAGTTCCAGAAATAAGTATTATCACCCAAGCCTTCGAAACCGGAACCGTTATTGGCGGCACAAGAGGTGTACTCGTAAAGCTGTTCACTCAAACCGTGGAATCCTAAGTTGTTCAACCATCCACCTTCACTTTCCACAAAATCTGGATGGTGTACATAAATATAACTTGAGATTGCCGTAAACACCAAGATTACAAACGGATGAAGCAGAGCTACAATCGTAGCGATTTTCATTTCGCGGGCTTCTACTTTCTTACCGAGGAATTCCGGTGTACGTCCCACCATCAAACCGCTGATAAACACTGCAATGATAATGAATGTATAGTAGTTCATCCACCCTACACCTACACCACCAAACCAGGTATTAATCTGCATATTCAACATTTCCATCATACCGGACAGAGGCATAGTAGAATCATGCATACCATTCACAGAACCATTGGAAGTTACGGTCGTTACAATACTCCACAACGCGGTTGCTCCGGCTCCCAAACGCACTTCCTTACCTTCCATCGCACCATTGTCCTGTGCAATTCCCAGCTCATCGATGCGCGGATTACCCCCCATTTCCTGACTGACATTAATGCACACACCGACCAGAAAAGCGAAAAGCATTACTCCGAATATACTGTAAGCCAACTTCTTTCTGCGGGTATAGAAACCCAGTGCAAATACCATCGCCATCGGGATAATCAAAATAGACCAACATTCTACCATGTTAGAAAGATAAGTCGGATTTTCCAATGGATGAGAGGAGTTCACGCCAAAATATCCACCGCCATTCGTACCCAACTGTTTAATAGGAACAATTGCGGCCGTAGGACCTTGAGAAACCATCTGTTCCTGACCTTCAAGAGTAGTGACTTTCATCTTACCGTCAAATCCCATCGGAGTTCCCTGAAGAATCAGGATAAAACCTACAATCAGAGAAAGAGGTAATAAGATACGCGTACAACTTATTACCAGAAATTGCCAGAAGTTACCAATCGTTTTGGTTGTTTTTGCAGCAATACTCTTCATAATACCTGCCATAGCAGCCATACCTGTTGCTGCGGTAATAAACTGGAAAAGCATGATGACGAACAATTGAGTAAAATAAGTCAGTCCGCTTTCACCGCTATAGTGCTGTAAGTTACAGTTCACCATAAAACTAATACAAGTATTGAATGCCTGATCCGGAGTCTGCGGTCCGTTGCCGTCCGGGTTTAAAGGCAACCATCCTTGTGAAACCAAGAGTACCATTCCCCAGAAAAACCAGAAAGCATTCAAAATCAACAATGCTTTCAGGAATTGTTTCCAGTTCATTTCTTCATTGGGGTCGATTCCACAAACTTTATAAATGACTCTTTCGATAGGAGCCATAAAATCAGACCAGGTCTTTTCTCCTCTGTAGACCTTGGCAATGTATTTTCCCAGTGGATAAGCCAGAATCACCATCAAGGCTATCTGAACAACCACGCCTAAAATTTCTGTATTCATATACTTTTTACCTTAAACTGTGTGTGTTACTTTAAAACTTCTCGGGTTTGATGAGCACATACATCAAATAACCGAAGATTGCAATACCTAATACGAATAATGCTGTGTACATAATCAATTCTCCTTTTTTCTTTAAATATTCTCAAACCAGTCTACACATTTCCAGAACAGCCAGAAACAAGCGAAACCGCTCAACAGGCAGAAAATAAATGATAGTGTTATTCCCATGTTTTTACCTTTTAAATGATTACTATAAATTTTTACTTGCCATTCTTCATGCCAAATGCGTGCCACAAAAAACAAAGAATACATAATAAGCTAACATTCAAACAGATACAGACAGGCAGTTACTTTCTTACCATCCGACACACCCTTCCATTTTGAAAAAAGGATTCTATTTTGAAAGGCTTTCCGTTTTTTCGTGATTTCAGAAGAGAAAAAATAAACAAATTATCATTTTGAAAGGGGATTTTCATTTTGAAAAGACAAAAGGAGGATACTACATCTTTATAATCTGTTGATAATAAACGGTTAAGCATCAACATAAGTCAATTGGTACATGCTTTGCGAAGAAATAGATATGAAACTTTATATTATTGCAAACAGATTACCTGTCAAAGTAGCCGGCACAAACGGCACATTCGTATTTTCGCGTAGCGAAGGCGGACTGGCAACAGGTTTGGATTCTCTCCAGACTTCTTATGAGAAGCACTGGATAGGTTGGCCCGGAATATGTACAAATGAAGAGAAGGACCAGCAAGAGATTAACGAGAAACTACAGGAAATGAATTTTCATCCGGTCTTCTTGTCGGAAAAGCAAATTGAAAACTATTACGAAGGATACAGTAACAGTACTATCTGGCCTTTGTGTCATTACTTTTATGCTTATACCTTATATAAGAACTGTTTCTGGCAATCCTATCAACAAGTCAACCGACTCTTCTGTGAGGAGATTTGCCGGCTGATACGTCCCGGCGATAAGGTATGGATACAGGATTATCAACTGATGCTACTTCCCGGAATGTTGAGGAAAATATATCCGGAACTAAGTATCGGTTATTTCCATCATATCCCGTTCCCTTCTTACGAACTCTTCCGTATTCTTCCGGAGCGTGCCGAGATTCTGAAGGGTTTGCTGGGAGCAGACTTCATTGCTTTCCATACTCATGACTATATGCGTCACTTCATCAGTGCCGTAGAGCGTGTGCTGCATCTCGACTTCAAACTGGATGAAGTACAGATCAACAACCGGATGGTCAGAGTAGAAGCATTGCCGATGGGAATCAACTATGAATCCTATCATCAGGCTTCAGAAAATAAAGAAGTACATCAGGCCATTGAACGAACCCGGAAACTTTTCGGCGAGCATAAACTGATCCTGTCAGTAGACAGACTGGATTACAGCAAAGGCATATTGCACCGTCTTCGTGGCTTTGCCACCTTCCTCGAACATCATGCCGAATATCACGGTAAAGTTACATTGGCAATGGTCATTGTCCCTTCACGCGACCATGTAGGCAGCTATGCGGAACTAAAAACAAAAATTGACGAAGAAATCGGCTCTATCAACGGACGTTACTCCACAATGAACTGGACTCCCGTATGTTATTTCTATCATGGCTTTTCACTGGAAGAACTGACTGCCATGTACTATGTGGCCGACATAGCCCTCGTCACTCCACTTCGGGACGGAATGAATCTGGTAGCCAAAGAATACGTAGCTACCAAATGCGACAATCCCGGTGTACTTATCCTTAGCGAAATGGCAGGTGCCGCCGTAGAATTGACGGACGCTATCCAAATCAACCCGAACGATACGGAACAAATAGAAAACGCTATTTGTCAGGCACTTGAAATGCCCGAAGAGGAACAAAAACAACGCCTGAAACGTATGCAAAGCATTCTGTCCGTACAGACAGTCAACAAATGGGCAGCCGACTTTGTCAATGAACTGAACGCGACATGTATGAAAAACGATATGTTACGAAAAAAACGTATCGTAGCCGCTAGCATTGCACAAATCAAACTCAAGTATAACCATGCCAAACAACGCCTGATTCTGCTGGACTATGATGGTACGCTGACGGCTCTCAAACCACGTCCCGAGGATGCACAACCTACACCGGAACTCATTTCTATTCTACAACAACTGGCTAGCGATCCCGCCAATCATATTGTTATCAATAGCGGGCGGGATCACTTTACATTAGAAAAATGGCTTGGCACCCTTCCTATTTCTATGGCTGCTGAACATGGGGCTTTCTATAAAGAAAACGGAGTCTGGCATAAAAACATAAAGAAGATAGAATGGGGAGCAGGTATTCTCTCTATCCTTCAAATGTTTGTAGACCGTACTCCCCGTTCCCATCTGGAAGTGAAGGAAACTGCCCTGGCCTGGCATTATCGTGAAAGTGACGCATGGCTCGGCACATTAAGAGCCCAACAACTCGTCAACACGCTGATTTCGCTCTGTACCCGGCAGAAACTACAAATTCTGCAAGGAAATAAAGTGATCGAAATCAAATCACCGGATTGCAATAAAGGTTCGGAGGTGGGGCGTCTGCTAGCCAACAGACGTTATGATTTTGTTATAGCGATGGGAGACGACACTACAGATGAAGATATGTTTCAGGCATTACCGATGAGCGCCATCACCATTAAAATAGGTAGCGTATCCGAAGCCGCCAACTATCACCTGTCTGCCCAATCTGACGTACTTCCTTTCTTACGGTCTTTACTAGGCAAACAAAAAACTGCCACAAAAGAAGGAAGCATTAAGAATCGCCTGACTTTCGCTTTCGACTTTCTCAAAGATCTATTAAAAACTCAATAAAAAGCAATCAATATGAATAATTTAAATTATGGAGTGATAGGTAACTGCCGAACCGCAGCTCTCATTTCGCAGAACGGAAATATCGAATGGCTCTGTTTTCCCGATTTCGATTCTCCTTCTATTTTTGCCAGTCTGCTCGACCGCGAGAAAGGAGGAGCTTTCGGATTCGAAGTTTCCGGAGACTATTGCATCACACAAAGTTATGTCCCCCACACCAATATTCTTTCTACTCAATTCTCCTCCGATGAAGGAGAATTTGTAGTGCTCGACTATATGCCCTGCTATCGTTCCCAAGACGAAACAGGGCATTATTTACCTGCCGAATTATACCGCTACATACATTGGATAAAAGGAAAACCGCGTTTCAAGATCAACTACCACCCGGCTCCAAACTATGCACAGGGACAAGTGATCCTTAATATCACTCCACAGTATATCGAATCCTACTGCTCCTTCGACAACAAGGACAGACAATATTTATATGCTTCCCTGTCTCTTCAGGACATCAAAGAGAAAAAAGAAATCATTCTTGAGAAAGACGAATTTCTCCTGCTCTCCTATAACGAGAAAGTGATCCCAATCGACATAGAAAGGGAGAAAATAGAATACTGTCGTACGCTGGTATATTGGCTGAACTGGACAGACAGAAGCAAAAAACACACTCTATATAATGACGTAATCGAACGGAGTTTATTGGTTCTGAAACTAATGTCCTACCACAACGGAGCTGTGCTGGCAGCACTAACTACAAGCCTTCCGGAAGCTGTGGGAGAAGTGCGCAACTGGGATTACCGCTTTTGCTGGCTTCGGGATGCTTCCATGTCCATCGAAACCATGTTTCAAATCGGACATACCGGTGCAGCCAAACGCTTTATGAAATTTATCCAATCCACATTCGTTTCCAAACATGACTATCAAATTATGTATGGCATCCGGGGCGAGCACCAACTAACCGAAGTGATACTCGACCATCTATCCGGTTATAAGAACTCCAAACCTGTACGAATAGGAAATGATGCATACCATCAGAAACAAAACGACTCTTTTGGTTACCTGATGGACCTGATTTACCAATATTATCGCCTCATGCCCGGCACACTGGATGAAATTGAAGACATGTGGGAAATGGTAAAGACCATTTTAGCAAAAGTAGTAGAAAACTGGAGAAAGCCCGATAAGGGAATCTGGGAGATCCGGGGAGAAGGACAACACTTTGTTTCTTCCAAAGTGATGTGTTGGGTAGCTTTAGATCGCGGAGCTAAAATCGCTCAAATGCTTAACAAATATAATTATAGCGAACGTTGGCAACTGGAAGCCGAAAAAATAAAGAAAGACGTGATGAAATATGGCTGGAATAAGGAACTTCAAAGCTTCACACAGACATATAATAATCAAGCAATGGATTCTTCATTACTATTGATGGAACCCTATGGATTTATAGAAGCAGATGATATACGCTATCATAAAACAGTGGAAGCTGTCAAGAAAGCCCTTTTCCATAAAGGACTTATGTATCGCTATAACAGCAAAGACGATTTCGGGTTGCCTACTTCTGCTTTTACGATTTGTACATTCTGGCTTATACGGGCATTGTTTGTAACCGGCCATAAAGAAGAAGCACGCTGCCTGTTTGACGAAGTTCTGAAATACTCCAATCATCTCGGATTGTTTAGTGAAGATATTGATTTCGAAACCAAAGAACAGTTGGGCAACTTCCCGCAGGCATATTCACATCTGGCATTAGTAAATACAGCTATCTTATTTGCAGAAGAAGAGAAGAGGTTATCTTTTATCCGGCCTTAGAGAACGCCCTGATTCAGAAGTGATAAAACACAGAAAGCCCCTTGATTCAAAATGAATCAAGGGGCTTCTTAAAAACGGCGGCTACCTACTCTCCCACTGTTACGCAGTACCATCGGCGTGACGAGGCTTAACTTCTCTGTTCGGAATGGGAAGAGGTGGAACCCTCGTGCTATAACCACCTGAATAAGGTTATGACATGATGAAAAGTAAAATCTTAATCATTACTCCTTTAAGAGCAATCCGCTAAACGTATATATCGCGATCCGTACAAGTCCAAAAGAAAGTGAACGGGCAATTAGTAATGCTCGGCTATGATGTTACCACCTGTACACCTGCATCCTATCAACGTCATCGTCTTTGACGACCCTAAGAAATCTAATCTTGTGGCTGGCTTCGTACTTAGATGCTTTCAGCACTTATCCAATCCCGACTTAGATACCCGGCAATGCACCTGGCGGCACAACCGGTAAACCAGAGGTCAGTCCAACACGGTCCTCTCGTACTAGTGTCAGAGCCACGCAAATTTCATACGCCCA
>ENA-ORNR01000195-ORNR01000195.1-human-gut-metagenome-genome-assembly--contig:-NODE-195-length-57897-cov-6.020746_pt1 | contig 57897 bp, 53 predicted proteins | sample MGYA00242114_ERZ509020 | MGnify/ENA primary metagenome ERZ509020 (study PRJEB26280, sample SAMEA2338758) | human gut metagenome | biome: human gut; feature: human-associated habitat; material: faeces...
TATATATATCAAAACAAAAAGCAAATATCAATTTACTAAAACACTATAATCTGCTTAGTAAGCACTAATCTGCTAAACAGGTATTAATTTATTTAAAACACACTATTTATTAAGAAAAGAGGAATGACTATGAAAGGTATTATTCTCGCTGGTGGTTCTGGCACACGCCTTTATCCACTCACAATGGTAACAAGTAAACAGCTTTTACCTATATACAATAAACCAATGATTTTTTATCCATTATCTACTTTGATGTTAGCTGGTATCAGAGAAATTTTAATAATTTCCACGCCGCATGATTTGCCTAACTTTGAAAAATTATTGGGTAATGGTGAAAGGTATGGACTTAAATTAAGTTATAAAGTACAGCCTTCTCCTGATGGTCTGGCACAGGCATTTATTTTAGGTGAAGAATTTATTGGCAATGATAGCTGCGCATTAATTTTAGGTGATAATATTTTTTATGGTGCCGGGTTAAGCAAACATTTAAAACAAGCTGCCAATAATAAAGAAGGAGCAACTGTTTTTGGTTATTATGTAGATGACCCGGAACGTTTTGGCGTTGTTGAATTTGACGCAACGGGTAAAGCTGTATCAATAGAAGAAAAACCTGCCGTGCCAAAAAGCAATTATGCTGTTACCGGCTTATATTTTTATGATAACAATGTGTGTAAGTATGCAAAAACGCTTAAACCTTCTGCTCGCGGTGAACTGGAAATTACTGATTTAAATAAAATCTATCTTGAAAATGATAAATTAAATGTTATCACGCTTGGGCGTGGCTATGCCTGGCTTGATACCGGAACGGTTGACAGTTTAAACGAAGCAGCAGAATTTGTAAAAGCTGTAGAAACAAGAACCGGTATACCCATTGCTGTGCTTGAAGAAATTGCCTACAACAACGGTTGGATAACTAAAGAGCAGCTTTTGGAAAGTGCTGAAAAATACGGAAAAGCGCCTTATGGACAATACCTTAAAAAAGTAGCGGAAGGCAAAATAAAGTATTGAGAAGGTAACATAAAATGAAAATAATCAAAACAAAACTTGATGGTGTAGTAATAATAGAACCTGATGTATTTGGCGATAACCGCGGCTTTTTTATGGAAAGCTGGAACAAAAAGAAAATGGCTGAAGCAGGTTTAGATTATGACTTTGTGCAGGACAATCATTCTAAAAGCACGGTAAAAGGCACGTTGCGCGGGATACATTTCCAAAAAGGTGATAAAGCGCAGGCTAAACTGGTGCGCTGCGTAAAAGGAGCGGTACTTGATGTAGCAGTAGATTTGCGAAGAAAGAGCTCTACTTTTAAACAATGGGTTGGTGTGGAACTGAGTGAAGAAAATAAAAAACAGCTTTTAATACCGCGTGGTTTTGGACATGGTTTTGTGACTTTGACGGATGATGTGGAATTTTTATATAAAGCCGATAATTATTACGCACCGGAAGCTGATGCCGGTATACGTTGGAATGATCCGGAAATTGGTGTTGAATGGGGAGTGGAGAACCCACTTTTATCAGAAAAAGACAAAAATAATCCGTTTTTGGAAGATTGTAAGGAATTGTTTTAAATTTACTTGTTAAGTAAAAAATATTAATAAAATAAAAATAGGTGAATTGTGTAATGAAAATAATCATCACCGGCGGGGCCGGGTTTATTGGCAGTAATTTTATATATTATGAGCTTAAGCAGCATCCGGAGGATGAATTTATTTGCTTGGATAAGCTGACGTATGCGGGCAATTTAAGCAGCTTAAAGAGTGCAATGCAGCATCCGAACTTTAAATTTATCAAAGGCGATATTGCTGACCGCGATATTGTTTTCAGTCTGTTTGAAACAGAAAAGCCTGATGTTGTGGTAAACTTTGCGGCGGAAAGTCACGTTGACCGCAGCATTTTAGAGCCGGAGCTGTTTTTGAAAACAAATGTTATTGGCACTGGCGTGCTGATGGATGCCTGCCGCAAGTATGGCATAAAGCGTTACCATCAGGTAAGTACGGACGAGGTTTACGGTGATTTACCGCTGGATAGGCCGGATTTGTTCTTTACGGAAACAACGCCGCTGCATACTTCCAGCCCGTATTCTGCTTCCAAGGCAAGTGCGGATTTGCTGGTTCTGGCATATCACCGTACTTACGGTTTATCAGTGACGATTTCCCGTTGCAGCAATAACTATGGCCCGTATCACTTCCCGGAAAAGCTGATTCCGCTGATGATTATTAATGCCCTGCATGATAAAGCATTGCCGGTATACGGCGATGGCGCTAATGTACGCGACTGGTTGTATGTTGAAGACCATTGCAGCGCGATTGATTTAATCATCCGACATGGGCGGGAAGGTGAAGTTTACAACGTAGGCGGGCACAACGAAAAGAGTAATTTGGATGTTGTGAAGATTATTTTAAAAGCGCTGGGCAAAAGCGAAGATTTGATTACTTTTGTAAAAGACCGCCCGGGGCATGACCGGCGTTATGCCATCGACCCGACAAAGATACACAACGAGCTTGGATGGTTGCCGCAAACAAAGTTTGAGAACGGCATTGCCAAAACGATTGAATGGTATTTAGCTAATAAAGACTGGTGGCAGGAAATCATCAGCGGCGAATACCAGAAGTATTACGAAAAAATGTATGGTGAAAGATAATGAAAGTTTTGGTTACCGGAGCAAATGGACAGCTCGGCTATGATGTCGTAAAAGAATTGCAAAAACAAAATATAGAATGTTTTGGCGTAACGCGTAAAGATTTTGATATTATAGATTTTGAAGCAACAGAAAAATTTATAACTAATTATATGCCTGATGTGGTTATACATTGTGCAGCATATACTGCGGTAGATAAAGCTGAAGATGAGCAAGGATTATGTTATCTTGTTAATGCGTCAGCAACAGAAAATATCGCTCAAATTTGCAAAAAAATTGATGCAAAAATGGTATATATAAGCACAGACTATGTTTTTGATGGAACTAAAAAAGATTTTTATGAAGTTGATGACAAGCCGAACCCTATAAATGTTTATGGTAAAAGCAAATTATTAGGAGAACAGGCGCTACAAAAAATACTAAATAAATATTTTATTGTACGCATATCTTGGGTTTTTGGTGAGCATGGCAATAATTTTGTTAAAACAATGCTTAGGTTAGGAAAAGAACGCAAAGAATTGAATGTTGTTGCTGACCAGTATGGAAGCCCGACTTATACAGCAGATTTAGCACCTTTGTTGATAGAAATAATAAAGACCGACAAGTATGGTGTTTATCATGCAACAAATGAAGGCGTATGTAGTTGGGCGGAATTTGCAGAAGAAATATTTAAAGTTGTCGGAATGAATGTTAAAGTTAATCATATAGCTACGGCTGAATACCCTACCAAAGCTAAAAGACCATTGAATAGCAGATTAAGTAAAGAAATATTAGATAAATATTTTTACCAGTTACCTTCTTGGGAAATATCATTAGAAAAATTTATAAAAATAAACGAGCAGTGATTTGCTCGTTTATTTTTTAATCTTTATCATCTTTTATCCAAAGCTCGCCGAGATTTGTTTTTAGCATTTCTTTTGTATATTTATATTTTGAAGATGCTATACTGTTTGTTTCATCATAATGATTAGATTTTATATTTAATATTCCGCAAATAAATTCATAAATAAGATCATTAGTAAAATATTTCTTACTGTTATTGCAAATATCTGTATAAATTTCAGAATTTTTAGCAATATATTCATCAGATAAATATAAGAACATTGGTATACGTACAGTACCGAATCCAGCAAAATTTGGTGAACGGCGTTTATCGGGTATTGTAGCATGGTCGGAAAAATATAAGAGTACTTGTAAGTTCAAATTAGTTTTGGCATATTCAGTTATCGTCTGCAAAACATAGTCAGTGTAGGCAATGGAATCAAGATAATTAGGAATCAGATCATATTTATCAGGCTTACTAAATTTGGCAAAATTTTGAGGATAGCGATTAATAAAATTGAAATGATTGCCCATCAAGTGTAATACTATGAAATTATTTTCATTAGAATTTACGGTTTTTATATAATCCAGTAAAGTTTCATCATATTGCGGCTTGTTAAGGTTTTGCTTTGTCCATTCAGCTTTGTCGGCAGTGTTGGCAACTAAAGTAATTGCAGTTTCAGCACTGCCAATGTGTCCCTGGTTGCTAAACCAATAAGTTTTATAACCTGCTTTTTTAGCAATATCTATAATTGAACAAGATTCATAAAATTTTTTATCGTTATATTGGTTAACTTCTGTTAAAACTCGTTCCAATGCGGGCACTGTTTGGTCTTTGCACGCATAGGAATTAGGAAATAAAACAAAATTTTTAGTCAGGCTCATTTCTTTCAGCCATGGAGTGGTATTATATTGGTAATCAGTAAAAGCACTCATATAGTCGCGTGATTCCGATTCGCCAATAATCATAATAATAGTAGACGGTTTATCAAAAATTGGTTTGTTAGGAGTTACTTTTAAGTTTTTTAAACGTGCTTCGAGATTTGAAGCATATAAATGAGTTTCTTTGATATATTTATTGACATCTAAAAATAGTTCAATGATACCTGTACGGATAAATACGCCCTTTTTGGTGTTCCATAAATAATAAGTTAAGAAAAGTGTTGTTGTAATTATAATATAAATACTATAATCATAAATACGGGATATTTTTGGTAAGATTGTTTGATTGCCATAATTTATTACACTGAACACAGCAATTAGAATAACAGGAATAATAAATTGAATTATAAAAGGAAGGGATTTATAAAATTCAATAGCTTCGTTATGATCAGTTTCGCGCATGAGCATAATAGAGCTATCAGTTACGCAAGTTTTGTAGACTGCATAATAAAGAATTTGAATAATGGGAATTAATATAATTATAAATTCAATACAGGAAATTATAAAAAGAGATATTGCTGGCCAAAAATTAAAATATTGTACTAAAAGTTTTAAAGAAACGAGCCAGCTAATAATATAAAGCCCGAAAACAGTATCCAAATGGAAGCCGAAATCAGATGAAGTTTTATGATAAGTTAAATAGTAAAATAACGGGTAAATAATAATCCAAAGAGCGCCTGTTATTAAACTTATAATATATGGTGGATAATTAAGTGGTACAGAAAGCAAATACATTGGCAAAACGGCTAAAACTGCGCAAGGGAAAAAACGTCGCAGTTGTAAATATTCGGCTTTGTGTCCAAGGCCTTTAGAAATTTTAACATAATAGAAATAAGATAATAAATACAAAGTGAGGAACATTAATATATATGAATTAAACATGATTGACCTCCTTGCGTATATTACTATTATAGTTTTTGAAAATAAAATAGTAAAGTTTTTAGATATAAATAATTATGTATGGTATAATTAAATAAAATATATTTAGTTAGGAATTGGCTAGAATGTTGAAAGCTATTTGTGTTTTAAATATAGTAATTGCAAAGGTATGGGGCGGTGGTGAACAGTATGTTTATGATACTGCTAAAGAGATGGGTAAATGCGGTGTAAAAGTATATATTGCAGTAGATAAAACAAATACAGCCATGCAGCAACGCTTTTCAGAAGTTGCAGAAGTTGTTGCTTTTGATTTATATTCTTTTGCTGGTTTTTTTGCTTTAAATGGATTAGTAAAATTTACTAAAACATATCAGGTAAATATTATCAATTGTCATAGCGGTCATGCTATGCAGCTTTGTTTATTGTTAAAAAAGTTTACAGGTGCGAAACTGGTAATGTTTAAACATAATGCTATCTATGCCAAAAATGATTTTTACCATAAATGGCAGCGTAAGCATACGGATGCATTTATTTGTGTATCAAAATTGGTTTATGATTTGCAAACGCAAGGATTAACTAATGAAGAAAAACAAAAATTCTATTTAGTGTATAATGGTATTGATACAGAAAAATTTGACAAATATGAATATGTAAAAAAAGACAAAGATAAATTTATAATCGGTTATGCCGGACGTATTGCTGATAACAAAGGTATAGATATTTTGTTGAAAGCATTTGTAATTTTAACCAAAAAATATAATAATATTTATTTGCAACTTGCCGGAAATGATGATGGCTATTTAAAGGAAGTACAGCAATTTATCAATGATAATAAATTGCAAAATAGAGTAAAGTATTTAGGTTGCCTTAAAGATATGGAACTTTTTTATAAAAAGCTTGATATATTTGTCTTACCTTCAGTTGTAAGAGAAGCCTTTGGTCTGAGCATTTGTGAGGCGATGTATTGTGGAGTTCCTGTTATAACTACTGATAGTGGGGCACAAAGTGAAATTATTGAAAATGGTGTTAATGGTTATATTATAAAAAGTAATAACTCTGAAATTTTGGCAAAAAAAATTATAAATATTTATAAAAAAGATGTTAATATTAGTGATGTTATAGTAAAAGCTAAAGAGAACGTGAAAAACAAATTCAATATAGATAAATGCAGTTTGCAAATAATAAATATTTTAGAATCGTTAGATATTAAGAATTCTTAGCTATAGGTAAGGAGAAATATGTTAAAAATTAATGGGGAATTAATAATTGTATTTATGTGTTTTGTACTATTATCTTGTATTTCAACAATAATAAGTAATATTTTTAGTTATATTAACACTTGATTTTTGACTAAAGACTATCAGAAATTAAATATTGACTTGGAATTTAAAAGAAATTTTATAGCTATTGATATTGCAGTCGGCAATTCTGCTGTTATAAAAATGTATTGGATTGTTTTGGGATTGCTTGTAGTGTTGAGTGAATTTTATAGAAAATAAACTAATGATTAGGGTGTATTTTCGGAGCCTACCATGCCATTGAAATTTATTAAAATTATGCTTGCCGGGGTGCTGGCGGGGCATTTGTTAAAAGCAAACAGGATTCGTTCAACTGCGCGGTTCAGCCGGGCAGGGTGGGCTATGTTTTTTACAACGGCTAAGTTTTTCTGGCTGGTGTTTAAGTATGCGCGGCAAAGGGAAAAAGAACTTAAAATGAAGCCGTGATAACAGGCATTGATTATATTTAAATGTTCAAATTATATTTTATATTGTTATGTAACGAGTAAACACATGGGGACATTTTGTCCCTATGTATATTTGCAAAGTAAATCAACAGTTGCAAAAATGCAGTTGTTGAATATTAAGGATAAGGACTAACCTATGCAGATTATAATTTCGCCGGCGAAGAAGATGCGCGTGGATAATGACGATATTGGTGCGGCGTCGCTGCCGGTGTTTTTGGCTAAAACCGAAGAACTTTTGGCTGCGTTGCGTGCGCTGGATTACAGGGCGCTGCAAAATTTGTGGCAGTGTAACGATGCGATTGCGGAGCTTAATTACAGCCGCCTGCAAAAGATGGATTTGCGCCGTAATTTAACGCCTGCCGTGTTCAGCTACGACGGTTTGCAGTACCAGCATCTTGCGCCGAATGTTTTGGACGAGGCTGCGCTGGCGTATTTGGACAGGCACTTAAAAATTTTAAGCGGGTTTTACGGCATTTTAAAGGCGTTTGACGGCGTTGTGCCTTACCGTTTGGAAATGCAGGCGCGTCTTGCCTGCGACGGCGCGAAAAATTTATACGCCTTTTGGGGGCGCAGCCTGTATGACGAGCTGGTGAAAAACGACAGCGAGGTTTTGAATTTGGCCAGCAGGGAATACAGCAAGGCGGTTGAGCCGTATGTTACAGGCGGCGTGCGTTTTGTAACCTGCGTGTTTGGCAGCCTGCAAAACGGCAAAATTAAGGTTAAGGCAACGGAGGCCAAAATGGCGCGCGGCGAGATGGTTCGCCGCTGTGCGGAAGAAAATGTGCAGCACATTGATGAAGTGAAAAACTTTACCGTTAACGGTTACAGTTTTGCCGGAGATTTATCCGGTGTAAACGAGTTTGTTTTCTTAAAATAATAATGTTTAATCGCCTGCGGCAAATGCTGCGGGCTTTTTTATTTATGCGGGTTTAAAAGAAATTACTGACGGTATAAAACAGATTTAAGACGTTATCTGCTCTTTTACTAATAGCATAGTTTACAATAATAATAGCATAGCATAAATGCACAGAAACCGGTATAAAATAAATACTTTTGCGGAAAAACAACTCGAAGTACAATATAAATGAACAAAAATACACTAAAATTTAAAATAATTATACAAAACTTCTTGACAGAAGTGTGGAATTTTGTTATTTTATTAATAAAGTAAAGCAAAAAAGTAAACTAATTTGCTTGAAAACGGTATTTGTCTGCGGTGACGGATAAATACTGTTTTATTTTAATTTTATGAGGAGGAAAAATGATGGGTATTAAGGAAAATGCGTTTGCGTATATTGATGCGCACCGCAGTGAGATGCTGAAAATGTGGGAAGAACTTGTCAGCATAGACAGCGGCTCTGACTATAAACCCGGCGTAGACAAAGTTGTTGCCAAAGTAGCGGGTATTTTAACGGATATGGGCGGCAAAACACGTATTGTGGAACACAAAAATGCCGGTAATGCCGTTGTAAGCGAATTTGGTGACTGCAAAACCAGGCCTTTTATTGTTTTAACGGGGCATCTGGATACTGTTTTCAGCGACCCGGAAACGACGAAGAAGCGTCCGTTTACCATTAAAGAGGGCAGGGCTTACGGCCCTGGCGCGCTGGATATGAAGGGCGGCGTTACGCTTGCCATTCACGGGCTGCAGGCCTTGCAGAATGCCGGATTTGACAAATATGCCTTTAAGGTTGTTTTTGCCGGTGACGAAGAAACGGGGCATAAAAACAGCGATTTGGCAGAAACCATGGTGGCAGAATTTAAGGGTGCATTAGCGGCGTTTGATTTTGAAACCGGCTTTATGAACGATAACGTAGTTGTAGAGCGCAAAGGGTTTTACCGTTTTATTATGGAAACCTTCGGACGCAGTGTGCATGCAGGCAACGAGCCTGAAAACGGCCGCAACGCTATTGTGGAGCTGGCGCGCAAGGCTGTTGATATCGACGCCTTAACCGATTGGAACACCGGCACAACAATTAATGTCGGTACTATCGAAGGTGGCACGGTTGCTAATGCTGTTCCTGCTTATGCCAGAATGGAAGTGGATGTGCGTTACCTTGACCCGGCGGATTTTGAAAAGAAGAAAGAGCAGTTTGAAGTTATTGCCGGCAAAGTTTACATTAAAGATGTAACTACCAAAATGACGCCGGTAGCCGGTCTTGAGCCGATGGTTCGCCTTGACGGCAATATGAAACTGTTTGATGTGTATAAATCGGTTTACGAAGAAGAAGGCTTCGGCAGCCCAAAACCGATTTTAGTCGGCGGGGGCAGCGATGCTACTTACACCACCAAAGTTGGCGTACCTACCGTTTGCGCTGTTGGCGTAAAGGGCGGCTTGAACCATACGGTTGATGAATTTGCCGATGTGGAATCGCTGTTTATGCGTGCCAAGGTATTTATCGGCACGGTTTTAAAATTATAACCAGGGGGGATTACTATGGCTGAAAAAGATGTAACTGCGGTAGAAGAAAAAGATTACGAGCATCATTTAACCTGGCGCGGCTGGCTGTCGTTTATTGTTATCGCGCTGTCGTTTTCGGGTATTTTAAAAGATATGGGCCCGCTGAGCGCCTTTGATTTTACTGTGCTGACCGGCAAATTCGGTAAAATCGAAGGGCTGAGCTTTATCGGCAAAGGCGGCATTGGTGCTGCCGAAGGCTTTATGTTTGCCTTAACGCTGTTTCCCACCGTTATTCTGGCTTTGGGCTTTGTGCGTGCGGTTGAATCGCAGGGCGGCCTGCTTGCTGCAGAACGCATTATCCGCCCGTTTTTAAAACCGCTGATGGGCCTGCCCGGTTATGTAGGGCTGGCGTTAATTAGCAGCTTTACTACAACAGACGTTGGCGCTGTACTTACGCGCGACCTTGTTGAAGAAGGCAAAATTACCGACGACGAGCGTTCTATTTTCGTTGCTTACCAGTATGCTGCTTCCGGCACGCTGGCCAACACCATTAACTGCGGCGCGCCGCTGATTCCGATTTCGCTGCTTTCCTTCGGCGTAATTTTTATGGTGGAAATTTTTGTAAAAATCGTCGGCGCAAACATTGTAAGATTTTATCTGCTGTTTAAACGTAAAAAAGCTGGGGGTGCTGCATAATGGCTGAGGCTGCTGCTAAAAAGAAAACTTTACTGGAAGAATTTATGTCCGGTTGTAAAAAAGGCTTTTACATCGGCGCAGAAAACATTATGCCGGCCATGGTTCTGGCTTATTCGCTGATTTTGTTTTTGAATATTACCGGTTTGATGGATATTATTGCCAATGCCGTTGCACCTGTTATGGCACTGTTCGGTTTGCCCGGCGGGGCGATTGTGGCGCTGATTTCCGCGTTTTTTGCCAAGGCTGCAGGTGCTGCTACGGCTGCTTCGCTTTATGCCGAAGGCGTTATTAACGCGGCGCAGGCAACTATATTGTTCCCGGCAACGATTACCATGGGCACGCTGGTTGGCCATTTTGCGCGCTGCGTATTAACTTCCGGCGCCAACCCGAAACACCATGCGCTGCTGTTGGCAATTCCCGTTATCGATGCTTTGCTGTCGATGATTATTGTAAGAATTATACTTAATTTTATGGGCATTTCCTGCTAACTGGAGGAGAACAATCTTGGATATGAAAGAAAAGGCTTTTGTCTATATTGATGAACATCGTGACGGCATGATGAAAATGTGGGAAGAACTTGTTATGATGGACAGCGGTTCCGGCAATAAGCCGGGCGTTGATGCCATTGTGGCAAAGGTTGCCGGCATTTTGGAAGGCATGGGCGGCAAAACCCGCATTATTGAACACGAAAATGCAGGTAACATGCTGGTAAGCGAGTTTGGCGACTGCAAAAATAAACCTTTCGTAATTTTTACAGGTCATCTGGATACCGTTTTTGACGACCCGGAAACCACCAAAAAACGCCCCTTTACCATTAAAGACGGCACTGCTTACGGCCCGGGCGCGCTGGATATGAAGGGCGGCGTTACTCTTGCCATTCATGCTTTGCAGGCCTTGCAGAGCGCAGGCTTTGACAAATACGGCGTTAAGGTTATTTTGGCAGGCGACGAGGAAGTTGGGCACAAGCACAGCGATTTTGCCGGTAAGATGATGGAAGAAGCCAAAGGCGCGGCTTATGCTTTTAACTTTGAAACCGGTTTTATGGATGACAGCCTGGTGCTGGCGCGCAAAGGCGTGTACTGCTTTGCCATGGAAGCCTTCGGACGCGGCGCGCATGTAGGCAATGCTCCGGAAGAAGGGCGCAGCGCCATTAAAGAGCTGGCATACAAAATTCTTGATATTGAAGCGTTAACCGACTGGAGTAAAGGGCTTAATTTAAACGTTGGCGTTATTGAAGGCGGCACTGTGCATAACTCCGCACCGGCGTATGCCAAAATGATTGTGGATATGCGCTTTACCGACCCGGCAATGCTGGAAGCAATGAAAGCCAAATTCCAGGAAATTAACGATAAAGTTTACGTTGACGGCGTAACCTGCAAAATGACGCCGGTATCTTTAATGCAGCCGATGGTTGAACTGGAAAGCAGCAAAGAATTGTTTGAGCTTGTTAAAAAAGTTTATGAAGAAGAAGGCTTTGGCAGCCCGAAAGCAATTACCGTTGGCGGCGGCAGTGATTCTGCCTACACAACCATGGTTGGCGTGCCTACCGTGTGTGCTATGGGCGTTAAGGGCGGGCGCAACCATACGGTTGACGAGTTTGCCAATGTGGAATCGCTGTTTATGCGTGCCAAATTAATGTGCGCCGTAATGCTGGCGCTGTAATTTGCAGTTGACAATGGCGGCGCAAAACTTTATACTTAATTTAACTGAACAGGGGAGCTTACAAATAGGCTGAGAGGAAGCTGTGCGCTTCGACCCTAAACCTGATTTGGATAATGCCAACGTAGGGAATGTTTGCAGATGACGGCAAGTGCCTTGTTGGTGCTTGCCGTTTCTTTATATCAGGCAGTTGCAATTTAATATGCCGTTAGAGTGAGCAAAGCTCATGAAGGGGTGCACCACCGCGGGTGCAGGCTTCTTCATGGGCTTTTTTAATTGCGGCGGAAAGGAGAAACTATGCGCGTTAACGGAAAAGACATTGAACTTAAAAGCAATATGACGCTGGAGGAATTTTTGGCGGCGCATAACTACCGCGCAGAACTGGTGGCAGTGGAGCGCAACGGTCAGATTGTTCCGCGTGATGAATTTGGCGCAGCCGTTTTAACGGACGGCGACGAACTGGAAATTGTAAGCTTTGTGGGAGGAGGTTAAAGCCGTGGCAGATTATTTTAAAGGGCAGCTTGCGGAAGTGCGCGTGGGCATTGCCGGGCTTGGCGGTTTGGGCTCGCACATAGCGGTGTTTTTGGCGCGTGCGGGCGTAAAACACCTGCACCTTGTTGATTTTGACCGCGTGGATGAAAGCAATTTAAACCGCCAGCATTACTTTGTGCGCGACGTAGGCAGGCTTAAAACAGAAGCGCTGGCGGAGCAGCTTTTGGCAATTAACCCGGCGCTTAAAATAAAAATGGAAAATATAAAACTTACGGAAACAAACGCTGTCGCCGTTTTTAAGGCTGACGGCATTATCTGCGAAGCGGTGGACAGGCCTGAAACCAAAGCCATGCTTGTAAACACGCTGCTTGCCGCTTATGCTGATAAAACGCTTATTGCGTGCAGCGGGCTGGCAGGTGCAGGGCGCAGCAATGCCATTAAAACGCGGCGTATAAGCAAAAACTTTTATTTATGCGGCGACGGCGAAAGCGGCATAGAAACCTGCGGGCGGCTTTCGGCACCGCGGGCAGCCTTATGTGCGGCGCATGCGGCAAACCTTGCTCTGGAGCTTATTTTAGGATTGGAGGAATAACGATGGAAGATGCACTTATTTTAGGCGGGCATAAATTTACCAGCCGCTTTATTTTGGGCAGCGGCAAATATTCTCTGGAGCTTATTAAGGCGGCGGTGGAAAACGCCGGTGCGGAAATTTTAACGCTGGCCCTGCGCCGCGTAAACGACGGCGGCATGGCCAATATTTTAGATTATATCCCCAAAGGCATTACGCTTTTGCCCAACACCAGCGGCGCACGCACCGCGCAGGAAGCTGTGCGCATTGCCCGCCTGGCGCGCGAGGTATGCGGCAGTGATTTTGTAAAGATAGAAGTAATACGCGACAGCAAATACCTGCTGCCAGATAATTACGAAACAATTAAGGCAACGGAAATTTTGGCGGCAGAGGGCTTTGTGGTAATGCCCTATATGTACCCCGATTTAAATGCCGCACGCGACCTGGCAAATGCCGGTGCTGCCTGCGTAATGCCGCTTGGTGCGCCTATTGGCAGCAACATGGGGCTTGTAACAAAAGAGTTTATACAAATTTTAATTGATGAAATTGATTTGCCCGTTATCGTCGATGCCGGTATCGGCTCTCCTTCGCAGGCGTGCGAAGCAATGGAAATGGGCGCGGCGGCAGTAATGGCCAATACTGCCCTTGCCACCAGCGGCGATATTCCCGCCATGGCGGAAGCGTTTAAGCTGGCAATTAGTGCCGGGCGCAAAGCTTACCTTGCCGGGCTTGGCGCAGTAACCGGGCGCGCATCGGCAAGCAGCCCGCTTACAGGATTTATAGGGGAGTGACGCTGATGAAGGAAAAACAAAATCTTGCGGCAGCTGCGCAGGACTGCATGGCCTATCTGCCGGGAATGGAAGTAATAGAATCGGATATTTTGCGCGAAGTGCAGCGCGCGGCAGACAGCGTAGATTTTAACGCTTTTACGGAGCGGGACGTAAAGGCCGCGCTTATGCGCAAACACAAAACGGTACAGGATTTTGCGGCGCTTCTTTCACCGGCGGCGCTGCCGTTTTTGGAAGAAATGGCGCAGCAGGCAAGGCAGCTTACCTTTAAATGGTTCGGCGCGGCACGCAGCATTTTTACGCCGCTGTACCTTGCCAATTACTGCGAAAATTACTGCGTGTACTGCGGCTTTAACTGCCATAATAAAATTAACCGCTTAAAGCTGGACGAAGACGGCATGGAACGCGAAATGCAGGCCATTGCCGCCACCGGCCTGCGTGAAATTTTACTTTTAACCGGCGAAAGCCGCAGCATGAGCGGCGTGGAATATATTGCTTCTGCCGTAAGGCTGGCGCGCAAGTATTTTGCCGTTGTAGGGCTTGAGGTATACCCGCTGAACAGTGATGAATACGCGTACCTGCATGAATGCGGGGCGGATTATGTAACTGTGTTTCAGGAAACTTACGACGTTGACGCTTACGCCAAACTGCATCTGGCCGGGCATAAGCGTGTGTTCCCGTACCGTTTTTATACGCAGGAGCGCGCGTTAAAAGGCGGCATGCGCGGCGTGGCGTTTGCGCCGCTGATGGGGCTGAGCGGCTTTTGCCGCGATATTTTTGCCTGCGGTTTGCACGCATATTTGGTGCAGCGCAAATACCCGGCTGCGGAAATCAGCTTTTCGTGCCCTCGCCTGCGCCCGGCGGAAGGCAACGAACTGCCGCCGGAAGCCAACGGCACGGATTTGCGGCATTTAGTGCAGGCGGTGTGCGCTTACCGCCTGTTTATGCCGCAGGCAGGCATTACCGTTTCCAGCCGCGAAGGCGCCGGAGTGCGCGATAATCTTTTGCAGATTGCGGCAACGAAAATTTCCGCAGGCGTAAGCACCGGCATCGGCACGCACAGCAAGCAGGAGCGCGAAGGCGACGAGCAGTTTGAAATTGACGATAGCCGCAGTGTGGACGAGGTGTTTAACAGCATAAAAAAAGCCGGCTTACAGCCGGTGCTTACGGATGGCAGCTATGTATAAAAATTTTGTTTGTGTTACGGACAGAAAAATAAGCCGTGCGCCGTTTTTGCAGCAGATAGAAACCATCTGTGCCCTGCGCCCCAAAGCGCTTATTTTGCGCGAAAAGGATTTAACCGAAGCAGAATACACACAGCTTGCGCAGAAGGTGCAGGCAGTTTGCAAAACCTATGGCGTTAAGTTTATTGTACATACCTTCTGGCGGGCGGGGCTGGCGCTCGGCGCGGACGGAGCGCACCTGCCGCTGCCTGTATGCACTGCAATGACAGCGGCGGAGCGTTTGCAGGCAGGGCGCTTTGGCGTTTCCGTACACAGTGCGGAAGAAGCAAGGGCGGCGCTTGCTTTGGGCGCGGCATATTTAACAGCCGGGCATATTTACGCAAGCAGCTGCAAACAGGGCGTGCCTCCGCGCGGATTAGCGTTTTTAAAGGAAATATGCACGCTGAGCCAGGTGCCTGTTTATGCCATTGGCGGTATCGGGCTTAATAAGGCGCAGCTTGAAGAAGTGATGGCGTGCGGCGCTATGGGGGCGTGCGTGCGCAGCGCGTTTATGCGGATTTAAAACTTAACGGCTTTAACGCAGAACATGGGCACGGGAATGTAGAAAATATCTTCGGCAGCATAAATGCGTCTGCCTACCGTGGTATCCGTGCTGACGCTGCAAAGCCCGGTGCTTTGCAGAAATTCTTCGTCCCACTGCGGGCGGTTATAGGCGCTGATGTCCAGCATGTGGTAAATGTTATGGCATTCGTCCAAAAGCTCCGGCGCAATATCCGCATGGGCGTTTTTGGCAGGCAGCTTCTGGCTGTGGTGCGCGCGGGCATATTCAGCGTCGTAATTTAAAAGCAGACCGCCCGGTTTAAGCACGCGCAGCCACTCGCGGTAAGCCTTTTCCGGGTGGGGCAGGTTCCACATTACGTTGCGGCTTATTATAGCGTCAAAACTTGCGTCATCAAAATCCAGCGCTTCGGCGTCCATAACCATAAATTCTGCATTGCTGCGTTCTGCGGCGGCAAGTGCCATGGCGGCTTCAATCATTTCCGGGGTCAGGTCAATGCCGGTAACACGGTGCTTCTGCCCCAGCAAAATGCCAAAAAAGCCTGCGCCGCAGCCAATGTCCAAAATTTTTAAACTGCGGTTCTGCGGCAGGTGGCGCGTAATTTCCTGCTGCCATAAAAGCTGTTTTTCGCTGTGCAGTTCAGCCTTGCGCAGATTGGCAAAGCCTGTGCTGCGTTTTTGCCAGTAACCGGTTATATATTCTTTTTCGTTTGTGCGGTGGATGATGCTTGCTGCGGAAATTTCACTCATAATAATGCTCCTTTAATCTATGCTTAAATCTTTGGTAATTTCGTAATAATCGCAGGGATGGGCGCTAAAACCCTGAACTGTGCTTTTCATGGCCAGCGTCATTTTTAAATGGGCAATGTAAGCAAAGGCACTGTCATCAACCAGCTTCCGGCTGATGGCTGCCGCAAGCTCTGCTCGCCTTTCGGGGATGAACTCGCTGGCAAGCTGTTCAACCATGCTTTCGGCAGCGGGGCTGTAATAATTGCCGCTGTTGTAGGCGCTTTCCTTCAGCACGTGGGTGGTAAAATAATACTGCGCGTCACCGGTGGGCGCTGTAACAAAGGCTTTGGCGTAAATATCCCACTCGCCGCGGCGCAGAAAGTCGGCATAACCGTCCGTCGGGTTAATTTCAAGGCGGATGCCTGTTTCTTTAAGCCAGCTTTGCGCGGCTTCTGCCAAAAGCGGCAGCTCCTGGCGGAAGCTGTAAGTAAGCCAGCGCAGGGTCAGCGGTTGGCCGTCTTTATCTACATAGCCGTCGCCGTCGGTATCCGTCCAGCCTGCTTCGGCAAGCAGCTGCCGTGCGCCTTGGGAGTTATATTCCGGCGCATGTACTTTAGCGCCGCCAAAAAGCAGGTTCGGCGGAAACGGCCCGGCTGCGGCAATGCCGTTGCCCATCAGCTGCACTCTGGCGAAAGTTTCTTTGTCGAGGCTCATAACAACGGCGCGCCGTACGCGTTCATCCTGCATGGCAGGCGTGTTAAAATTAAAGGCTGCCAAAAATGTGCGCGAGGTATCGGTGCTGCTGGTTTTATAAGCTGCGCTGTCTTTAAAAAGCGGCAGCGAAGCATAGGGCAGGCCCTGCGCAGCGTCAATTTCGCCGTTTTGCAGCGCCAGTGCCAGCGTGTTGCCGTCGGTAATGCTGCTGACGATAATTCTGTCTGTTTTCGGCACGCCGCCGTAGTAATCGGGGTTTTTAACCAGCACAACTTCTTTCGGCGTCAGGCTTTCTACCATAAAGGGGCCGGTGCCGCTTATTTTGGTATCGTCGCCGGTGCCGCGGCTCATGTCAATAATGCAGCCGTAGGGGTCGCACAGGTAGTTAATCAGCACCGGCACTTTGGCGGACGATGTAATGGTTATGCTCTGCCCTTCGGCGGTAATGCCCGTTATTTTTAAATCAACCCTGGCGCGGTTGTGGCGGCTTATTAAATCCTCCAGGCAGGCTTTAACAGCTGCGCCTGTCATTTTGTTGCCGCTGGTAAAGTAAATATTGTCTTTTAAGGTAATTTTAACTGTGTTTTCGTTAATAAATTTGTACTTTTCGGCCAGCCAAGGCTGAGGCTGCATGGCGTCGTCAAATTTAAAAAGCGTTTCGCCTACGCCGTAGCGGATGGCGCTCCAGCCCTGATAGGCTTCGTGCGGGTCCATGCCGGCGTTTTCGTTGGCAATGCCGTAGGCAGGCGTGCCATAGCGGAATACCTTTTCGCCGTCAGGTGCAGCGTTGTTGCCGCAGGCAGAGGTTAAAAGCGCGGCGGAAAGTACAAGTAAAGCTAAAAATTTCATAGAATCACCCAAATAAAAAAGCCATGAAGAAACTGCCGCTTATCGAAGCGGTTACAGCCTTCATGGCTTTGGTTTGTGTTTTAAAAGAATAATTTTAACGGCTGCTCCGGCAGCCCGGCGGTTGCTCCTGCAACCTGTAATTTATTATAAAGCTTAAAGCAGGCTCCATGTCAAGCCCTGCTGCTTAAAAAAGAAACAAATTTTACGTGCTTATCCATGTATTCGCCAATACTGCCTATAACCTTGCCCATGGTAAAGGCTGCAAGTATTGTGCCGAAGCCCAGCCCGTCCACACGGCCCAGAAAGAAAAAGGTCATGGCGGCGGTAATGGCAAGGCAGATAACGTCAAAACCTATTTTAATGCGCGCATAGCTCCAGCCGGTAATGGCGGCAAGCTCGCGCGGAAAAAGGTCGGTTGGTATAATTGGCAGCTGGCAGCGGTTGGCAAGCGCCACGCCAAAGCAGATAACTATATAACTGATGATAAAATAAATAATATCAAGCGTCAGGCTCTGCGGCAGCTGCTTAATCCACATTTCGTGCACGTCAATCATGGCGCTGAAGGCCGAGCCGACAACGAAGCTGAACAGGTACACCGGCACAAAGCGTTTGCTTAAAAGCATCAGGCTGAGCACCAGCGAAACCTGAAAAACCTCCGTCCATGCGCCGAGCGTTATAACCGGCAGCACATCGGCAAAGGCGTAAGGCACACTGGAAATTGCCGAAATGCCGGAACCGGAATGCAGCATTAAAACAACGCCCAGGCTGTTGATGATAATAACCAATAGCAGTGACAGTTCGCCGCGGATGGTAAGTTTGTTTTCCTGCATAAAAAATCCCCCTCAAAACAAAAATACATTATATAATTATAAAACTCTGCTTTGCGCAGCGCAAGAAGTGAATTGCCGGTCAGTAAAATTTTGCGGGAATTTAACACGGGGTCAGATTATGTAAATATTTCTTTAGTTAAAAAATTACGGATGTTACAGTGTTTTATGCCATTGCGGCTCATATCAAATTCATCAAGTGATACTACATATTTGGGAAAATTGTCGTTTACATTATCATAAACGCCAAACTCCCGCTCAATTGTTTCCTGCGAAGCCAGCAGGTAACAAACCTGTACATAAATTTTTTCACCGTGTTTTTCGGCAATGAAATCAATTTCTAAATTGCCGGTTTTGCCAACGGTAACATTATAGCCGCGCCGCAAAAGTTCCATAAACACAATGTTTTCCAAAATCAAATTAATATCGCGCATATTGCCGCCAAAAACGGCTTCACGCACACCGTGGTCGGCAATATAGTATTTTTCGGAAGAAGCAAGTATTTGTTTTCCTTGTAAATCCTGCCTTTTTACCGGATAGAACAAATAGGCGTCAGTGCAGTGCCTGATATAGTTAAGAATAGTTTCCGGCGCGACATTGCGTTTTTCGCTTTTAAAAAATTTAGAGATGGACGTTGCAGAAAAGGTAGTGCCTACATTAGCAATAATATAAGAAAGAATGCGTTCCAATAAATCAACATCGCGTATTTTATTGCGCTTTACAATATCTTTTAACTGTACTGAATTGAATACATCCGTTAAATATTGGCGGCACGGTTCTTCGGCATAGCGCAGATTGGCAAGGTATGGCATGCCGCCGAACAGCAGATATTTTTGAAAACATTCCTGCGGCTGCGCACCGGGGAAAATCTCCTTATAAAGTTCGGTAAATTCCGAGAAAGAAAAGGGGTAAATGGTAAATTCTACATAACGCCCGCCAAGATTGGTGGCAAGTTCGCCGGAAAGCAGTTTGGCATTAGAGCCTGTAATGTAAATATCACAGTCAAATTCTACCCGGAAAGAGTTAATGCATTTTTCCCAGTCTGCAACTTCCTGTATTTCATCAAAAAATAAGTACACCTTGCCGCTGATATTCTGTGCCCGCATGATTATTTCATCGTGCAAAGCTTTAGCCGTCAGCAAATGGGCATAGCGCATATCTTCAAAATTAATGGAGATAATGTTGGCTTCTGGCACGCCGCTGTTTTTTAATTCTTCTTTTATGAGTTCAAGCATTACAGATTTACCGCAGCGGCGGATACCTGTCATAACTTTTACTAATTCACTGCCGATAAATGGGCGTATGCGGCGCATATAGGTTTCGCGTTTAATCATCGTCAGCGCCTCCTTATGTTTATTTTATTTCTATGATTAGTTTATCACAGTTATAACTGATAAACAACGCTGAAATTACAATTTTATCAGTTATAACTTATAAAATGCGTAAAATTATCAATCTTATCAGTTATAACTGATGAAATTTTAAAAGAATGCTTGCGAAAATTACATTAAAGATTTACGGCAAAGCGGCAGGAAAATTTTAGGAAGGGGAGAATAATAATAAAATTATGCTGGTATAGAAATGAATGTATTTAGTTAGTGTTTTATGGAGGAAAGAATGACTGTTGATTGTACTTACGGACTGAATCCGCAGCAGGCGGAAGCTGTTATTAATACCGAAGGGCCGATGCTGATTATGGCGGGCGCAGGCAGCGGCAAAACCAAAGTGCTTACCTGCCGCGTGGCCAACCTTTTGCAAAAGAGCGTGCGCCCGTACCGCATTTTGGCAATTACTTTTACCAACAAGGCTGCCGCCGAAATGCGCGAGCGCGTAAACAATATGAGCGGCCAGGCTGCCAAGGATGTGTGGCTGTTTACATTCCACGCTTTCTGCGCGCGTTTTTTGCGTATGGAAATAGATAAGCTGCCCGGGTATAATAAAAATTTTGCTATTTACGATACCGATGACACCAAAAAGTTAATAAAGGACATTTTAAAAGAATTAAATATTGATGATAATAGATTTAGCCCAAATAAAATTCTGAATAAAATTTCTGAAGCTAAAAATAAGTTGATAGATGCTGAACATTTTTCACAAAGTATTGATTCTGTTGATTTTAATGATAAAAAAGTAGCAGAAGTTTATGAAAGATATCAAACTCAGTTAAAATTAAACAACGCGCTGGATTTTGATGATCTTTTGATGCTTTCCATTAAACTTTTGCAGGAAAACAAGGAAGTGCGCGAAAAATATCAAGAGCGTTTTGATTATCTGTTAGTAGACGAATATCAAGATACTAACCATGTTCAGTATTTACTGACTAAAATTTTAGCGGAAAAGCACCGTAATATCTGCGTTGTGGGTGATGCCGACCAGAGCATTTACGGCTGGCGCGGCGCCGATATTCAAAACATTCTGGACTTTGAAAAAGATTATCCCGATGCCAAAGTAATTAAGCTGGAACAGAACTACCGCAGCACGCAGGTAATTTTGGATGCTGCCAACGCGGTGATTGAAAACAATACCGGCCGCAAACCGAAGAATTTGTGGACAGAAAACAAGAGTGGACAAGAGATAGTTTATTTTGAAGCGGCTGATAATCGTGATGAAGCCAGATTTATTGTTGAGCAAATACAAAATCTTCAAAATACAGAACATAGAAAATTGAGTGATATGGCAATTTTATATCGTACTAATGCTCAGTCGCGTAGTTTTGAAGAAATGTTAGTAAAAAGCGGTATTAACTACAGTATTGTAGGCGGGCTTAAATTCTACGAGCGCAAAGAAATTAAAGATATTATTGCCTATCTGCGCGTAATTTTTAACCCGGCCGATTCGCTGAGCCTGTTGCGTATTATTAACGTGCCGAAACGCGGCATTGGTGACGCTTCGCTGGCAAAAATTCAGGCTTATGCCGCTGCCAACAATGTAAGCTTGTTTGAGGCTGTTTCCAACGCGGCGGCGATTGACGGTTTAAGCAGCCGCTTTGTAAGCAAGCTGGATGATTTGGCAGGAACTATTTTTGAACTGATGAACCTTGCGAATGAAGCGCCGGTTGAAGAATTAATTGATAAAGTATTAATAGATACTGGTTATATGAAGGAGTTAGAAAACGAAGGAACTCAACAAGCTCAAAGCAGAATTGAAAATTTACAGGAATTAGTTTCAATGGCTCAAAGTGAATTTTCTAATAATGATGAAGAAAATACATTAGAAAACTTTTTAGCACATGTTGCATTGGTGTCAGATATAGATGAAGCAAAATTTGATGATGATGCTATTACCTTAATGACACTCCATTCTTCTAAAGGATTAGAATTTCCTGTGATTTTTTTAACTGGGATGGAAGAAGGTGTTTTTCCGACATCTCGTTCAATTAATAGCTCATTTGATAATATAGAAAAATTAGAAGAAGAACGCCGCCTGTGTTATGTTGGTATTACGCGTGCTAAAGAAAGATTGTTTTTAAGTAGGGCAAGAATAAGAACAATTTATAAAAATGACTATCCTTATCCACCTTCCAGATTTTTATTTGAAATACCGCAAAATCTTATAAAAACCATTAAAAGGCAGGAACGTTTCAGCGCGCTGGAGAACTTTAAACAGGTAAGCGAAAAATACAGCACAAGGCCGCAGAAGCCTGCGAGCACTTTTAACCCGCACAGCTTTATGCCGCAAAAACCGGCTGCCGCCGCAGGAGGCACGGGCACACGCTTTAACACCGGCGACAGGGTAAGCCACAGCAAATGGGGTGAAGGCATGGTTGTAAGCGTTAAAGACAGCCCGGACGGGCAGGAAGTAAAAGTTGCCTTTGCAGGTGCGGGTGTGCGCAGCCTGCTTACCAAATATGCGGTGCTGAAAAAATTGTAAGTTTTAAGCGGAGGGCATTATGGATTTAGAACGTGCGCAAGCACTGGACGAAGCGCAGAAACTGCGCAGGGAAATACGCCATCACGAATTTTTATATTATGTACTGGATGCGCCGGAGATTACCGACGCCGAATATGACGCTTTAATGCGCCGTTTGCAGGAACTTGAGCGTGCATATCCTGACGATGTGCCGCCCGATTCCCCTACGCGCAGGGTTGGCGGCAAGGTAAGCCCGGAGTTTACCGAAGTGCGCCATATGACGCCGCTGCTTTCTCTGGGCAACGCCTTCAGCGACGAAGAACTTGCTGCGTTTGACGCGCGCGTAAAAAGCGGCCTGCCCGAAGGCAGCGAGGTAGAATATGTTTTTGAACCGAAAATTGACGGCCTTGCCTGCAGCCTCATTTACGAAAACGGGCGCCTTGTGCGTGCTGCAACACGCGGCGACGGCGAAGTTGGCGAAAACGTAACCGCCAATGTGCGTACTATCCGTTCCATTCCGCTGACGCTGAACGTTAAGGAAGGCGAAGAAGTGCCGGAGCTTTTGGATGTACGCGGCGAAGTTTACATGCCCCGCCACGCTTTTATGAAGCTGAACGAGCAGCGCAGTGAAGCGGGTGAAAACGAATTTGCCAATCCGCGCAACGCGGCGGCGGGCAGCCTGCGCCAGCTTGACCCGAAAGTAACGGCAAGCCGCCAGCTGAGCTTTTTTGCCTACGGCGTGGGCGCAGGGCATAAGGATAAACATTCTGCCAGCCTTGCCATGCTGCATGATTACGGTTTTAAGGTAAGCGAGGGCTATGCCGTTGTAAAAAATATCAATGAAGCGATTGCCAAAATTAAAGCGTTTGCGGCCAAACGCCAAAGCCTTGCCTACGATACGGACGGCGCGGTAATTAAGGTTAACGCCGTGTACCAGCAAAACATTTTAGGCGCAACCGGCAAAGACCCGCGCTGGGCCATTGCCTTTAAATTCCCGCCGGAACAGGCAGAAACAAAGCTGGAGGACATTATCATTCAGGTTGGGCGCACAGGTGTGCTGACGCCGACGGCGGTGCTGACCCCTGTAAAACTTTCCGGCAGCACCATCAGCCGCGCAACGCTGCATAATGAGGACTTCATCCGCAGCAAGGATATCCGTATTGGCGACACGGTTGTTATTAATAAAGCCGGCGAAATTATACCGGAAGTGCTGCATGTGGTGAAGGAAAAACGCACCGGCGAGGAACAGGAATTTTTTATGCCCGCCGAATGCCCGGAATGCGGGTGGAAAACGGAACGCCTGAACGGTGAGGCGGCAATACGCTGCACTAATCCGCACTGCCCGGCGCTGGGGCGCGAAGGGCTGATTCACTTTGCTTCCAAAGGGGCAATGGATATCGACGGCTGTGGCCCGGCGGTTATTAACCAGCTGTTGGATAACGGGCTTATCAGCGACCCTGCCGACCTGTACCTTTTGGTTAAGCCGCAGCTGACGGCGCTTGAGCGCATGGGCGATAAATCGGCAGACAATCTTTTAAACGCCATTGCCGAAAGCAAAAAGCAGAATCTTGACAGGCTGCTGTTTGCGCTTGGTATCCGCCATGTGGGCGCAAAGGTGGCAAGGCTGCTTGCCCTGCACTTTGGCAGCATGGAAAAACTGATGGCGGCGGAAACGGACGAAATTGCCGCCATTGAAGATATTGGCTCGAAGATTGCCGAAAGCGTGGTAACGTATTTTGCTTCGCCGGTGAATATTGATTTGATTGAACGGCTGAAAGAGCTTGGCCTTAACATGGAAATGGAAGCGGCGGAACTTGACACGGCGCACCCGTTTTACGGCAAAACCATGGTGTTTACCGGCACCATGCCAACGCTGGACCGTGCAACGGCGCAGACCATGGCGCAGCAGGTTGGCGCAAAGGTTACGGGCAGCGTAAGCAAAAAAACGGATTACGTTGTTGCCGGTGCGGAAGCAGGCAGCAAGCTGACGAAAGCGCAGCAGCTGGGCGTAACAGTTATCGACGAAGCAGAGTTCCTGCGCCTTTTGGGAGAGCGCGGCGGCGAAGCCGGAAATGACGCGAGCCCGGAGAATGAAGTGGCAAAAACGAAGCAGGGCGAAGAACAGAGTTTGTTTTAAAGCGGTGATATTATGAAAACATTTTATAAAATTTTAGCAATGTTGGCGATTGTCCTGTGTTTTGCAGGCACGGCGCTGGCGGCAGAAAAAGAAGTAAGCAGCATCGATGCTATCGACATGGGCGTTGCCGATACCGGCGAAACGCATTTTACCAATACAGATGCCGAAATTACCGAATGCACGCAGCCTTATACCGTGGCGGTGCTGCCGTATGTGGATGTATCCGGCCTTGAAGGGCGCAGCCGCGAAATGGCGGTGAACGCCGTTAAGGACGCGCTGGAAACCAAATACCCCGGCAAAAAGAAAAGCGTTACCAAAATCATAGGCAACAACGCCGTGCAGAAGGCGCTTTTGGCGCATCCGTTTGAAAACGCCGAAGTGCCCACGCTTGAAGAACTTGTTGCCGTTGGCAAAGCCTGCGGTGCGGACAGAGTGCTGTTTATCAGCCTGCTGCCGGTGCGCGAAAAGGAAACCGGCTTTATGGTTATTGTAGGCTCGCAAACCTACAGTGCCGTGGTAACGATGAAATTAAAATGCGTAGATGTAAACGAAGAACGCTTTTTGTACAACCAGAACATTGAAAGCATCGGCTCGTCCAGCTCCATTAACTTCTGGAAAATTGGCGAACCGAGCCGTGCCAAAGCCGTTAAACGCGGCGTTGAGGACTGCATGCGCAACTTTTTAACGTCATTTGAATAAGCAATCTGCCTCCGTAAAGGTTTTGCGGGGGCATTTTTGCTGTTTGGCAGCATTAAGCATTTATTTTACGCAATTTTATTTAGCTAAGGCTTACCAAAATACTGCACAAGACTGGTACTGTGTGGTATAATAAAACAGGTTATTGATAAAATTCATCATAAATTTTTTAGGAGGCGTACTAATGAAGGTAACAGTAAAAGATGTTGAACACATCGCCGGGCTTTCCCGTTTAACGATTCCGGAAAGCGAAATGGAAAAATTTACCGAACAGTTTAACCAAATCCTCAATTATGCCGATATTCTGGAAAAGATTGATACGGAAGGCATTGAGCCGACCCCGTACGTACTGCCGATAAGCAACGCATTCCGCGAGGATGTTGTAAAACCAGGCGTATCCCACGAGGACGCGCTGAAAAACGCGCCTGCCGTATACAACGACGGCTTTAAAGTACCGCGCGTAATCGAATAACAGAAGGAGGAACAACTGTGGATTTATATAAATTAACAGCCCACGAACTGCATGACAAGCTGGTTAAAAAAGAAATCAGCTCCGTGGAGCTTACCGAAAACGTATACAGCCGCATTGACGAAGTTGAAGATAAAGTACAGGCTTATGTAACTTTAGATAAAGAAAACGCACTGGCACAGGCTGTCAAAGTTGATGCCAAAATTGCCGCAGGCGAAGAAATCGCTCCGCTGGCAGGCATTCCCGGTGCAATTAAAGACAATATCTGCACCAAAGGCCTTTTAACCACCTGCTCCAGCAAAATGCTGGCCAATGTTGTGCCTATTTATGACGCGCACGTTATCAGCAAGCTGCGTGCGGATGACGCCATTTTTACCGGCAAAACCAATATGGACGAATTTGCAATGGGCTCTACCACCGAAAGCTCTTACTTCCATAAAACCTACAATCCGTGGAACCTTGACCGCGTACCGGGCGGTTCTTCCGGCGGCAGCGCAGCTGCCATTGCCGCAGGCGAAGCAATCTGGAGCCTTGGCTCCGATACCGGCGGTTCCATCCGCCAGCCGGCTTCTTTTAACGGCTGCGTTGGCATTAAACCGACTTACGGCCGCGTAAGCCGTTACGGCTGCGTTGCGTTTGCGTCCTCTCTTGACCAGATTGGGCCTATTACCCGCGACGTTACCGATGCTGCAACTGTTTTGAACTGCATCTGCGGCAAGGACGAACACGATTCCACTTCCTTGCCGGTTGATGTGCCCGACTTTACCAAAGCGCTGCGCGCCAACGTTAAAGGACTGCGCATCGGCCTGCCGAAAGAATATTACGGCGAAGGCGTTGACGCCAAAGTTAAAGCCGAAATTGAAAAAGCCGTTAAAAAATACGAAGAACTCGGCGCTGAAATTGTTGATGTTTCGCTGCCGCATACCGAATATGCAGTAATTACTTACTATATCATTGCTCCGGCAGAAGCAAGCGCCAACCTTGCACGTTATGACGGCGTGCGCTACGGCTTCCGCGCTGCCAACGCTACCAGCGCTCCGGAAATGACAAGGCTGAGCCGCACCGAAGGCTTTGGCCCTGAAGTTCGCCGCCGCATTATGCTTGGTACCTACGTTTTAAGCAGCGGTTACTACGACGCTTACTACAAAAAAGCAATGCAGGTACGTACCCTTATCCGCCGCGACTTTAACGAAGCGTTTGAAAAATGCGACGTGCTGCTGACCCCGACTTCTCCGGTTGTTGCTTATCCGGTTGACGGCAAAATGGACCCGCTTTCCATTTACATGCTGGACGTAACCACCATTCCCGTAAACATGGCAGGCCTGCCGGGTATTTCCATTCCGTGCGGCTTTGCAGACGGTATGCCTGTCGGCATGCAGCTTATCGGCAAAGTTCTGGACGAAGAAACCGTGCTGCGCGCAGCCTACACCTTTGAACAGGCTACTGACTTCCATAAAGCAATGGCACCGCTGGGAGGTAACAAATAATGAAAAACTATATTACAGTTATCGGCCTTGAAGTACATGCCGAATTAAAAACCAAAACCAAAGCCTTCTGCTCCTGCTCCACCGAGTTCGGCAGCACGCCTAACACCCATGTTTGCCCCGTGTGCCTCGGCATGCCTGGCGCACTGCCGGTGCTGAACAAACAGGTTGTTGAATTTGCCATTCGTACGGGCCTTGCATTGGGCTGCGAAATTCAGAAATTCAATAAATTTGACCGTAAAAACTACTTTTACCCCGACCTTGCCAAAAACTACCAGATTTCTCAGTTTGACCAGCCGGTTTGCCTCGGCGGCCATATTGACATTGAAGTTGACGGCGTGCCCAAACGCCTTGGCATTACCCGCATTCACATGGAAGAAGACGCAGGCAAGCTGAACCACAGCGGCGCTACCATCAGCACTTCCGATTTTTCTTCCGTAGACTACAACCGTGCCGGCGTACCGCTTCTGGAAATCGTTTCCGAACCGGATATGCGCAGCGCCGAAGAAGCACGCGCTTATATGGAACAGCTGAAAGCAGTTTTGGAATACATTGACGTTTGCGACTGCAAAATGCAGGAAGGCAGCCTGCGCTGCGATGCCAACATTTCCATCATGCCGGAAGGCGCCAAAGAATTCGGCACCCGCGCCGAAATTAAAAACCTTAACTCTTTCCGCGCACTGGTACGCGCCATTGAATACGAAGTTGAACGCCAGAAAGCAATTCTTGAAGACGGCGGCCATGTAGTACAGGAAACCCGCACATGGGACGAAGCCAACGGCGTAACCCTTTCCATGCGCAGCAAGGAAGAAGCACACGATTACCGTTACTTCCCTGAACCTGACCTTGTACCGGTTGAAATTGACGACGCCTGGATTGAACGCGTACGCGGCGAACTGCCGGAACTGCCGGCACAGCGTTTGCAGCGCCTTGTTGAAAAACACGGCCTGCCGAAGTACGACGCTTCCTTAATCGTTGCAACCAAAGCCATGGCAGATTATTTTGATGCTGCCTGCGCAAACAGCAAGGATGACAAAGGCGTATCCAACTGGCTGCTGGGCGATGTTTCCGCATATCTTAACGCCGAAAACATTACCATTGAACAGTTCCCGGTTAAACCGGAAAACCTTGGCGAACTGGTAACTTTAACCAAAGACGGCGTACTGAGCAGCAAGCTTGCTAAAAAAGTATTTGCCGAAATGCTGAAAAACAGCGATAAAACCCCGAAACAGCTTGTTAAGGAGCTTGGCCTTGAACAGGTTAGCGACGAAGGCGCCATTGCCGCTATCGTTGACGAAGTGCTGGCAGAAAACCCGCAGTCCGTTGCCGACTACAAAGCAGGCAAAGATAAAGCCATCGGCTTCCTCGTTGGCCAGGTAATGAAAAAATCCCGCGGCAAAGCTAACCCGGGCATGGTTAACAAACTGCTGAAAGAAAAAATGCAGTAAGGAGCGCACATGAAACGCGATTTTGAATTTGACGGCAGCGGCTTCGGTTATCTGTGGCTTTGCATATGGACAACCGTGCTGACCGTTATTACCTGCGGTTTGTTCTTTCCGTGGGCATACAGTGCGCAGCAGCGCTGGATTTGCAGCAATACCTACGTTAACGGCAGGCAGCTGCGCTTTGAAGGAACAGGCTTCGGCTTCTTCTTTCAGTGGCTGCTGATTATGGTGCTGATAACCATTACCTTCGGCATTTACATTCCGTGGGGTTATTGCCAGTTTAAACGCTGGGAAACCCGCAACACCGTATTTGCGGACTGAAAACTAAAAAGTTATAACAAACATTAAAACGGCAGGCGTAAAAGCCTGCCGTTTTTGCGTGCGGGTGCTATTTTATTGTAAGTCCATGGCGTATTCCAGTTCCTTAATTTTTGCGCGTCCGGATTCGTCAGTATAAGGCTGTATGCTATGCGTCAGTGGTTTTGTTAACTACCTTGCGTGTAGGCCTTTTAAAAGGTGCTGGTCGAGCAGGGTTAAAATAAATACAGATTTTATCGGCAAAAAATGTTTAAAATATAAAAGAATAAAATTGTAAATTTTGCCGGTAATATGTTATACTTTAAATATAGTTAATTGAGTTGGGAGGCGGGCAAATGCAGTATCTTTCGGCTGCAGAAGCGGCAAAAAAATGGAAAATTTCCGAGCGCAGCGTTCGCAATTACTGTGCTAAAGGGCGAGTAGAAGGCGCGGTTTTGAAAGGTAAAACGTGGAAGATTCCCGCAGATGCGGAAAAACCTCAGCGCAGCAACACTAAAGCTGCAAAGCCGCAAACCTTGCTTGAAATTTTGCAGCGCGAAAAAGCCAATAAATACAGCGGCGGCATTTACCATAAAACGCAGATTGAAATGACATATAATTCCAACCATCTTGAAGGAAGCCGTTTAACGCATGACCAAACCCGCTATATTTTTGAAACCAATACCATCGGCATAACGGGCGAAGCGGTTAATGTAGATGATGTTATTGAAACAGCCAATCATTTCCGCTGTATTGATTTAATTATTGATAAAGCCAAAGCAGTGCTTACGGAAAAATTTATAAAAGAACTGCACCTTATTTTAAAAAACGGCACCAGCGATTCGCGGCAGGAATGGTTTGGCGTGGGAGAATACAAAAAAATGCCTAACGAAGTAGGCGGCATGGCTACAACATTGCCGGAAGATGTTGCCGCTGAAATGCGTGCGCTTTTGACGGCGTACAATACTAAAAAGTTAAAAACGCTGAACGATATTTTGGATTTTCATGTGCGCTTTGAAAGAATATATCCGTTTCAGGACGGCAACGGCCGCGTCGGCAGGCTGATTATGTTTAAGGAATGTTTAAAATACAATATTGTTCCGTTTATTATTGAAGATAATTTAAAAATGTTTTATTACCGTGGTTTAAAGGAATGGGGCAGGGAAAAAGGCTATCTTACCGATACATGCCTTACCGCGCAGGACAGGTATAAAGCCTATCTTGATTATTTCAGAATTAAATATTGATTTTAGCGGCAAATACAAAACGGCAGTAAGGTTTGAGCCTTACTGCCGCTTTTGCGTGCTTGCGCTTATTAAGCTGTCAGTTTTTCAAATACGGAAACTATGTGTTTTGGCTGTTGCGGTTTAAGTGTCGGTAAAAAATTCTGCCCGGCAGGATTAACGCCTGCGGCGGCGAATTTAATTAGTATAGCAAATTAAAGGAGGATAGCCATGCGTAAATTTATTAAAGACTATCTGGCAAAAGAGTACGAAAACTATGTGAAGGATTTGGAAGCGCTGACCAATATCGACAGCGGCAACGGCGATTTGGAAGGCACGGAAGCCGCCAATAAATTTGTAGCAGCCAAAATGGAAGCGCTGGGGGCGGAGACGGAGTTCCGCTATAACGACCGCGGCTGCCATTTAATTTCGCGCCTTAAGGGCAAGGGCACGCAGACTGTGCTTTTGGTTGCGCATGTTGATACCGTGTTTAAACGCGGCGAAGCTGCCAAACGCCCCTTCCGCGTGGATGAAAACGGCTTTGCCTGGGGGCCGGGCGTAGGCGACGACAAAGCAACGGTTATGGAAGTTATTTACGGTCTTGCGGCTTTAAAAGAAGCAGGCTTTGACGATTATAAAGAAATTATTTACTACACCAACGCCGAAGAAGAAGGCGGCAGCCCGACTGCCGAAGGCATTGTGGCAGAGCTTTCGCAGCAGGCAGATTTTGCCGTTATTATGGACGTTGCGCGCCCGAACTGGGGTATTGTAACCCAGCGCAAAGGCAACGCCAAATATAAAATTACCGTTACCGGCAAAGGCGGTCACCACGGCAACGCTTCGCAGTGCTGCGCCAATGCTATTCATCAGCTGGCTTACACCATTACCGAGCTGCACAAGCTGGCAAGCCCCATGCCCGGCAAACCGGAAGATTTTACTGCCAAAGCACTGGAAGCACGCGGCATTGTGGACAGCGGCCAGTTCATTCCGCCTAACACCGTTAACGTGGGCGTTATCGGCAGCACCAACGATAAAATCAGCGTTATTCCCGGCGATGCTTACTGCGAAGTTAACGTACGCTGCTTTGAAGTTGCAGAGCAGCAGCGTTTGGACGCAGCCATTAAAGCACTGGCAGATAAAATCGTTATCGACGGCACTAAAGTAGAAGTTACCGGCGGCATTGTAACCGGCCCGATGGAAAAAACTCCTGCCGTGCAGAAAATGATTGATGTGTACAGCAGCGTTGTTGCCGAAGAATTCGGCGGCAAAGTGAATGAATGGGTGGCAGGCGGCTTAACTGACGGCAACCGCACCGCTAAATTCATTCCGACTTTGGACGCTTTGGGCGTAGAAAACTACGACGAGCATACCGACCACGAATCTGTAGACTTAAAAACCGCCGTACCGCGCACCGCAGCATTTGCCATTACCCTGGCGGAACTTTTAAAAACCGGCGTTAAATAATAAAAAATAAAACGCAATAAAAAACGAGGTTAAGCGTAAGGCTTAGCCTCGTTTTAACATATAACCGTTTTGTGCGGCATATTAAGTTTTAATTTTTGTTTGACGCTATTTCCACAATTTTTTCGGCGGCTTCTTTTACAAGTACGCCGATGGATTTATTTTCCACACCGATAAATTCAAAATGGCTTTGCGATACCGGCAAAAGCAGTTTGCGTGCGCGGCTTGAAGCAACCGCCTCCGCCATACGCGGAGTTACTTCGCCAAGCATGGCGTTTGGCAGTACAATGCCGATGGGGCCAACGATAATATCCGCCGTCTGCGCCGTTACGCACACCGCGTTTTCGCCGGTGGCCACACGTTTAAGCCCTGCTTTAAGCATTGCCGCAGTGGCCAGCGCGTTGGTGCCAAGCCCGATAAGTTCCGTATCCGCCGGAAGGCGCCCCGCTGCCTGGCTGATAACCTGCGCAACAAGCCCGCCGCCCATGCCGTCTATAAAAACAATGCGCATAAAAACCTCCTGTAAACACCTTAAAACAAAATAAAACCCTGTTTATTATACCATAAATCCGTTTTGCCAAAAAGAACAGTATTTTTTACATTCGTTTTAAACCGGCGTAAATTTTTTGTTAACTTTGCAATTTATCTGCCCGCACAGTTGAATTTATGATGATTTTACTGCATAATAAAAACAGGGTTTGGCACTGAAAGGAGTGTTTACAATAGAAAATTTAGATGAAATCAGAAACAAAAAAGGCTTTATATGCGATATGGATGGTGTTATTTACCATGGCAACAGGCTGCTGCCCGGCGTTAAGGAGTTTGTGGAATGGCTGTACAAGGAAGATAAAAAGTTTTTGTTTTTAACCAATTCCAGCGACCGCTCGCCGCGTGATTTGCAGCAGAAATTACAGCGCATGGGGCTTGATATTGACGAAACCCATTTTTACACCAGCGCACAGGCTACGGCGCGTTTTTTAAACAGCCAGTCACCCGGATGCAGCGCTTACGTTATGGGCGAAGCCGGTTTGATGAATGCTTTGTATGAAGTTGGCATTACCATGAATGATTCCACGCCGGATTACGTTGTTATCGGCGAGCCGAAATCTTACAACTACGAAATGATTATTAAAGCCGTTAAGCTGATTCAAAACGGGGCAAAACTTGTTGCCACCAATTCCGATTTGACCGGTCCGACGGAAAACGGCATTATTCCGGCTTGCCGCGCTTTTGTTGCGCCGATAGAACTGGCAACGGGCAAAAGCGCTTACTTTGTTGGCAAGCCGAACCCGCTGATGATGCGCACCGGGCTGCGCCTTTTGGGCGTACACAGCGATGAGGCGGCAATGATTGGCGACCGCATGGACACCGATATTGTTGCTGGCATGGAAAGCGGCCTGGAAACGGTGCTGGTGCTCAGCGGCGTAACCACGCGCGAAAACATGCAGGTGTTTGCTTACCGCCCGCGCCATATTTTAAACGGCGTCGGCGATATTGTACCGAAAGAATAACATACGCAGCTTTTTTAGCAGGAGCCTTTTACGGCTTCTGCTTTTTTCATGCCCGGAATATTTATTGCAGCAAAAGCCGAAACTTCGGTTGAATAGCGTATACTAATAGTATATAATGGAACTATATACCGGATAACTACCGGATTATTAGTTATAAAGGAGCATTGTTTTGATGGAACTGAAAACACCTCTTTATGATTGCCATGTTGCGGCCGGTGGTAAAATTGTGCCTTTTGCAGGGTATCTCCTGCCGGTGCAGTATACGGGCGTTATTAAGGAACACATGGCAGTACGCACTGCCTGCGGGCTTTTTGACGTATCGCACATGGGCGAATTTTTAATTAAAGGCGCTGATGCGCTTAACAACGTGCAGAATTTGTTCTGCAACGATTTTGAAAACATGTATGACGGGCAGGTCCGTTACAGCCCGATGTGCAACGAGCGCGGCGGCATTGTTGACGACGTTCTGATTTATAAAGTAAACGGCGAAGAATATCTTTTGGTTGTTAACGCCGCTAACCGCCATAAGGATGCGGAGTGGGTTAAGGCGCATCTTTTTGGCAGCGCTTCTTTTGAAGATATTTCCGATTCCGTTGCCCAGCTGGCACTTCAGGGGCCGAAATCCAAAGAAATTGCGGCTAAAATTGTGCCGGAAGCAGGCATCCCCAAAAAATATTACAGCTTTGTAAAAGATGTGGACGTGCAGGGTATTAAGTGCATTGTTTCGCGTACCGGCTATACTGGCGAATTTGGCTACGAGTTTTACTGCGCTGCCGCAGACGGCCCGAAACTGTGGGATATTTTGCTGGAAGCAGGCAAAGAGTTTGGCCTTATTCCCTGCGGGCTTGGCGCGCGCGACACTCTGCGCCTGGAAGCTGCCATGCCTCTTTACGGGCATGAACTGACCGACGATATTACCCCGCTGGAAGCAGGGCTGGACTTTTTCGTAAAACTGGGCAAAGACCGCTTTATCGGCATGGACGCCATTTTAGCCAAGGGTGACCCGAAGGTAATCCGCGTGGGCTTAAAAATTACCGGCCGCGGCATTGCGCGCGAGCACTGTGATGTTTACAGCGGCGAAGAAAAAATCGGCGTTGTAACAAGCGGCACGCACTGCCCGTACCTTAACGCGCCTGTTGCCATGGCAATGGTGCCTGCTTCTTATGCCGAACCCGGCACCAAAGTGCAGGTGGATGTGCGCGGACGCAGAATTGACGCCGAAGTAGTACCCCTGCCGTTTTATAAACGCGCTTAAAATAAAATCAATTTAAGGAGGCTATTTATTATGAACATTCCTAACGACGTTTGCTACACCAAATCCCACGAGTGGGTGAAATTTGCCGAGGACGGCAGCGCAACGGTAGGCCTTACCGATTATGCCCAGAACGAACTGGGTGACCTGGTTTTTGTTAATCTGCCCATGCCGGGCGACACCTTCGCCGCAGGCGATACTTTTGCCGATGTGGAATCCGTAAAAGCTGTATCTGACGTTTACAGTCCCGTTACCGGCACCGTTGCCGAAGTGAACGAAGAACTGGCCGACACTCCGCAGACCATTAACGAAGCTCCTTATGATGCTTGGCTGGTACGTTTTGACGAAATTACCGACCAGGAAGATTTGCTGACTGCCGAAGAATATGAAGCATTTGTAAAAGAAGAACAGGCATAAAGGAGGGCGCCTATGGGAAGCTATATCCCCTCTACTAAAGAAGAACGGCAGGAAATGCTTGCCGCAGCAGGCTACGGCAGTATCCGCAGCCTGTTTAAAGACGTGCCTGCCGAAGTTTACCTTGATAAGCCGCTGAACCTGCCCAAAGGTATGAGCGAACTGGAAGTGCGTGCCAAAATGCAGGAGCTGGCCGGCAAAAATACCGTGTTCGGCACAATTTTGCGCGGCGCAGGCGCTTATGACCATTACATTCCTTCCATTGTTAAATACATTACCTCCAAAGAGGAGTTTGTAACCAGCTACACGCCGTACCAGGCAGAAATGAGCCAGGGCATTTTGCAGTCTATCTTTGAATATCAGACGATGATTTGCGATTTGACCGGCATGGACACTGCCAATGCTTCCGTGTATGACGGCGCTTCTGCCGCTGCCGAGGCCGCTGCCATGTGCCGCGACCGCAAACGCAGCGTGGCGCTTGTAAGTGCTGCCGCTAACCCGGACGTTATTGCCACCATGCAGACTTACTGCTTCGGTGCCGGTACTGAGCTGCGCCTTGTGCCAGCCAAAGACGGCAGAACCGACCTTGACGCGTTAAAAGCAATGCTTACGCCTGATGTTTGCTGCGTTTATGTGCAGCAGCCCAATTTTTACGGCCAGTTTGAAGAAGCAGAAAAGATTGCTGAACTTACCCACGCAGGCGGCGCCAAATACATTATGGGCGTAAACCCCATTGCTCTTGCCATTATGAAAACCCCGGCCGAATGCGGCGCAGACATTGCCGTTGGCGAAGGGCAGCCTTTGGGCCTGCCGCTGGGCTTCGGAGGGCCGTACCTTGGCTTTATGGCGGCAACCGCCGCTATGATGCGCAAGCTGCCGGGCCGCATTGTTGGCGAAACGGTTGACGCTGACGGCAACCGTGCCTATGTTTTAACTTTGCAGGCGCGCGAGCAGCACATCCGCCGCGAAAAAGCCAGCAGTAACATCTGCTCCAACGAGGCGCTGTGCGCTTTAACCGCTTCCGTTTATCTGGCAGCGGTAGGGCCGCAGGGCTTAAAACAGGCAGCAACGCTGTGCCTTTCCAAAGCGCACTATCTGGCGCAGGAGCTTACCAAAATCGAAGGCGTAAACCTTGTTTACGGCGGCGAATTTTTCCACGAATTTGTTACCACTCTGCCTAAGCAGGAGGAAGTGCTGGCTGCACTTGCCAAAGAGGGCATTCTCGGCGGGCTGCCGGTTAAAGAGGGCGTGCTGTGGTGCGTAACCGAAAAAGCCACCAAAGAAGCACTTGATAAGGCGGTTGCCATTGTGAAGGAGGTGTGCGCATAATGGAATTGTTGTTTAAAAAAAGCACTCCCGGGCATGGCTGCGATATTTTTCCGGCCTGCGATGTGCCTGTAACTTCACTGCCGGAGGCTTTGGCGCGCAAGAGCGCTTTGCCGCTGCCGGAACTTTCCGAAACGGAAATCAGCCGCCATTATACTGCGCTTGCAAACCGCGCGCACGGCGTAAACAACGGATTTTACCCGCTGGGCAGCTGCACCATGAAATACAACCCGCGCATTAACGACGAGATGGCAAACCAGGCAGGTTTTGCCGCCGTTCACCCGCTGCAGCCCAAAGAAACCGTACAGGGCTGCACGGAAGCGCTGGAACTTTTAGATAAATACCTGTGCGAAATTACCGGCATGGATAAGATGGACTTTCAGCCGGCAGCAGGCGCACACGGCGAATTTACCGGGCTTTTGCTGATAAAGAAATATCACGAAGCTAACGGCGATAACAAACGCACCAAAATTATCGTTCCGGACAGCGCGCACGGTACTAACCCTGCAAGCGCTGCCATGGCGGGCTTTACTACGGTTAACGTGCCCTCCAATGCGGATGGCTGCGTAGACCTTGACGCACTGCGCGCCGCTGTTGACGATACCACCGCAGGGCTGATGCTGACGAACCCAAACACCGTCGGCCTGTTTGACAGCAATATTCTGGAAATTACCAATATCATCCACGAAGCGGGCGGCCTGTGCTATTATGACGGCGCTAACTTAAACGCCGTTATGGGCATTGCGCGCCCCGGCGATATGGGCTTTGATGTTGTGCATCTTAATCTGCATAAAACCTTCTCCACTCCGCACGGCGGCGGCGGACCGGGCGCGGGCCCTGTTGGCTGCAAAGCCCTGCTTGAGAAGTTCCTGCCTAAATCCGCACTGGGCGATGGTGCAGGCGAGGGTCATTTGCAGATGCGCGCGTTTTACGGCAATTTCCTTGTTTGCATGAGGGCGCTGGCCTATGTGCTGACACTCGGCGCGGAAGGCGTGCGTGAAGCCAGTGAAACGGCAGTGCTGAATGCCAACTACATGATGCACAAATTAAAAGATACTTACGATATGGCTTATGACCATACCTGCATGCACGAATTTGTTATGAGCCTGGAGGAACTTAAAAAAGCCACCGGCGTAACGGCGCTGGATGTTGCCAAGTCCCTGATTGACCGCGGCATTCACCCGCCGACGATGTATTTCCCGCTGATTGTACACGAAGCGCTGATGCTGGAGCCTACAGAAACCGAAGCGCGCAGGACGCTGGACGAAGCAGTGCAGGCACTTTTGGAGCTGCACGAGCTGGCGCATACCGACGCGGAATATATGCATAACGCTCCGCACCATGCGCAGATTAAGCGCCCGGACGAAGTACAGGCGGCACGCAAACCTGTTTTAAAATATGTACACAGATAAAGTTCCGGTTTCCTGTTATATTACCGGCTGCACCGAACCTTACCGCAACCTTGCCGTGGAGCGTTACCTTTTGGAACACACCCCGGCGGGCAGCGTAACGCTGTATTTGTGGCAGAACAAAAATACGGTGGTCATCGGGCGCAACCAAAATCCATGGGCCGAGTGCAATATGGCGCAGCTGCGAAGGGACGGCGGGCATCTGGTCCGCCGTCTTTCCGGCGGCGGTGCCGTGTACCATGACAGCGGCAATTTAAACTTTACTTTTTTAACGGACGCACGCACTTACAATCTTGCGCGCCAGCTGGAGGTTATTACCGGCGCGCTTAAAAGCCTCGGCATTAATGCCGAAAAAAGCGGGCGTAACGATATTCTGGTAGACGGGCGCAAGGTATCGGGCAACGCTTTTTATACCAGCGGCGGCAAAAAGTACCATCACGGTACGCTTTTAATAGACGTTAAAACGGACGAAATGGCAAAATACCTTACCGTGTCGCCGCTTAAATTACAGGCTAAAGGCGTAAGCTCCGTTAAAAGCCGTGTGCTGAATTTGAAAGAAGTGAGCCCTTCTTTAACCGTGCCGGTGCTGCAAAATGCTCTTGTACGTTCCTTTGCGGAAATTTACGGCAGCGAGCCGCAGCATTTAAGTGAAGCGGATTTTGACGCGGCGGAAGTTGCACGCTATGAAGCGGAGTTTAAAAGCGACGCCTTTCGCCTCGGTACGCGCCTGCCGTTTACCTGGCAGGCAGAAGCACGCTTTGAATGGGGCAGCTTTACGCTGGCGTGCCGCGTTGACGGCGGCAAGGTGCAGGAAGCGGAGGTTTACACCGACGCTATGGACTGGGAGGCGCTTGCCGGTGCAGGGCAGTTTTTTAAAGGCTGCGCATTTACGCCGGAGGCACTGGCACAGGCAGCACAAAAAATTGCCGGGCAGGCAGGAAACGGCATCAGTAAATTTTTAGCACAACTTACAATATAGAAAGGCATACAACCATGCAATACGATTTAATTGTTATCGGCGCAGGGCCGGGCGGCTATGTGGCGGCTATCCGTGCGGCGCAGCTGGGAATGAAAACTGCCGTTGCGGAACGTGCGGAAGTTGGCGGCACCTGCCTGAACCGCGGCTGCATACCTACCAAAACCTTAATGCACAGCGCCAATTTGTACCGCGAAATCGGTGAAGCCGGTAAAATGGGCGTTAACGTAACCGGCGCAGAGGCCGATTTTAAAGCCATGCATGCACGCAAAGCGCAGGTAGTGGAACAGCTCCGCGGCGGCGTGGCGCAGCTTTTAAAGGGCAACGGCATTGATGTGCTTGAAGGTGAGGCGGCTTTTGTTTCGCCGGAAAGCATTACCGTCGGCGGTGAAACTTATACCGCAAAAAACTTTATTATTGCCACCGGCAGCAAACCGGCAGTACCGCCCATTCCCGGCGCGGATTTGCCCAATGTTGTTACCAGCGACGAAATGCTTGACACCGACAGCTGCGATTATAAGGAGCTGGTAATTATCGGCGGCGGCGTTATCGGCGTGGAAATGGCGGGCGTTTATAACGGCATAGGCCGCAAAGTTACCATTATTGAAGCACTGGACAGGATTTTAGCGAATATGGACCGTGAAATTTCGCAGAACCTTTCCATGATACTGAAAAAACGCGGCGTTGCGGTTAACACCGGCGCTATGGTAACGGGCATTACGCAAGAAGGCGGGCGCCTGACCTGCACCTTTGAGCGCAAGGGCAAAACCGAAAGCGTAAGCGCCGACGGCGTACTGATTTGCGTAGGGCGCCGCGCCGTTACCGAAGGGCTGAACCTTGAAGCTGCGGGCGTGGAAACCGAACGCGGGCGCGTAAAAGTAGGCGATGGTTATAAAAGCAGCGTGCCGCACATTTACGCCATCGGCGATGTTACCGGCGGCATTCAGCTGGCGCACGCAGCCGAAGCGCAGGGCATTGCCTGCGTGGAAGGCATCTGCGGGCTTGCGCCAACGGTTGACGCAAACCTTGTGCCTTCGTGCGTATATACTTCGCCCGAAATTGCCACGGCTGGCATTACGGCGGACGAAGCCAAAGCACAGGGGCGCGCCGTTATTACCGGCAAATACGTTATGAGCGGCAACGGCAAATCCATCATCGAAAACGAGGACCGCGGCTTTATTAAGCTGGTGTTTGACGCAGAAACGGAAAAACTCATCGGCGCGCAGCTGATGTGCGGGCGTGCCACCGATATGATTGGCGAAATGGTTACGGCAGTAAGCGCAGGGCTGACCAAAGCGCAGCTGGCAATGGCGCTGCACCCGCACCCAACCTTCTGCGAAGGCATTACCGAAGCGGTACACGCCGCAGATGGGCACAGCATACACACCATGCCTCCGCGCAGGCGGTAACACTGCATAACAAAAAAGCAGGCTTAACGCCTGCTTTTATTTTTTATATTTATATATTCAATTTTCACTGCATTTGTTTGATAATCTGCATAATTTCTTCAACGCCGGGCACATTGCCGCCTGCCACAACTTTGCCGTCGATAACAAGCGCCGGTAAAGTCATTACACCGTAGGCCATAATGCGGCGCAGTTCGCTCACGCGTTCAAATTTTGCAGGGCATTTTAACTTTTTAGCGGCCACGGCAGCATTCTGGAACAATACCTCCACCTGTTTTGTCATTGGCCCTAAAACTTTAATTTGCATATCATCTCACCTTCGTTTCTGTATTTGCTGCACCTTTATCATAACAAAAGGCTTTGGCTAAAGTAAGTACAAACGGTGAACTATTTGCAAATTTTATTATATTCAAAATAAGATGTATTTTTATTTAGCCTTCCGGACAGCTTTTATCCTTCCAGTACCACCATTTCAGCTTTTCGGGGTCTGGGTTTTCTGTATCGGCATAATACACTGCCATGCGGAAAACATACAGCTGGCACAAATCCTCCTGCCGTCCTTTAAATTCGCAGTCCATGCGGTAAAGTTCTTCCGGATCTTTGCCTTTTAAATCGGCAATGCGGCTGATGCCGATATTTAATAAATCCTGCTCTATATTTGGGCCGATAAACGGTATTTTGCGCAGTTCGCTTTTACTTTTATTCATCTTTTACCACTTCAATTTTAAAAACGTTGATGGTATCGACATCGGGGCAGCAAAATACTGCCGTGCCGGGTTCTGCACCGGGAATTGAACCGCCGTAGCGCAGAATGTCGATATAGGGAAAGGCAACGTGCATTGCCATTGGGCACAGTTTGCCGCGCTCCGTGTCAAAATCAAAGCTGTCGCCTGGTTTATGCCCGCGGTGGCAGCCGCAGGGGCCTTTGCGGCCGATAACGGTTATTTTAATTTTCTGTTTCTGCATTGCTGCCGCCTCCGTAATTTTTTATAACAGCCGCAGCCCAGTTTAAAAGCAGCCCGGAATAAGTGCTGAATTCCGCGGGGCTGATTTTTGTTTTAAACTGCGCCGGACAGGTGAGTATTTTTAAATCCTCGCCCTGCAATTTATTGGCAAGGTCTTTTCTTTTGGCAATATAAGCGCCGGTTTCAAGGTAATATTTTGCCTGCAATGCAAAAAAGGCCGATTTGTAAAGCGTTTTTAAAACTTCCGCGCTTTCTTCATGCACAAAATTGTGTACGCAGGCGTGGTAAATATTGCATGCCGCCGTGTGCAGCGCACGTTTGGCATCAGTTTCGCCTGTAAAAAAAGCAATAAACTCCAAATCGCCGTAAAGGGCTTTGGTATCGCGGCAAAACTGAAATAAATCTGCCTTGTCCCACGCTTTCAGTTCTTCGGTGCCGCTTACAAAGCCGCATATTTTTGTGCGTTCTTCCAAACCGGCAATGGCGCTTTTGTAAAGGGCTAAGTCATCAAGCGTAAGGGTGTTTAAAATTAAAACAACGTCAATGTCGCTGCCTTCGTGCGCTTCGCCGCGCGCATAGCTGCCTTGCAGGCCGATAAACACAATCCTTGCGCCAAACGCCGCGTCCACGGCTTCTATGTATTTATCAAGCCAGCGGTCTAAATCAAACATTGCCTGCTCCGTTTCTGCCGCTTTTTTGCGGCTTGCTTAATACGTAAATAAGGTGCGGCATTTCTTTGCCTTTGTAGGTTTTTACAAAACTGCCGCTTATCGCCATGCCAAGCCTTTCCGCCACGCGGCGGGATTTTTTGTTTTCCGGGCGGATTTCGGCGATAACTTCTTCTGCACCAAGAGCGCCGAAAGCATGGTTAACGCTTGCCTGTGCTGCTTCCGTGGCGTAGCCCTTGCCCCAGCAGGTTTTGTTAAAAATATAGGCCACGCCCATGCGGCGCTCGCCGTTTATGGTTTCTATAAGCGGCCCGCACACTCCCAAAAATTTGCCGCTGCATTTTTCGGTTACGGCGTAAAAGCTAAAGCCGTCCGCCTTGTAGCGGCGCATGTTTTCAGTAAGCCATGCCGTAACTTCGGTATCCGTAAACGGCGCTTCCCAGGCGTACATTACTTCTTTATCCTGCAAAAAGTTTTTCAGTTCCGCTTCGTCGCTTGGTGTAAGTTCGCGCAGGTAAAGGCGTTCGGTTTTTATTTTGGCGTTTGCCTGTGCTGCTATTTTAGCAACTATTGCTTTATCTGCCGGGCAAAAGTCATAGGCAGTTACGTTTTGGGGCAGTATCCACGCCAGTTCGCTGTGCTCCAGGCGCTGCGGCTCGTCTTGCGTGGTGCAGTTAAACAGCGTTAAGTGTATCGTAATATCGGGGTAGGTGTGCGTTACTTCATAATAAACGCTGCCGGGCACAACGGTTAGGCCCAGTTCTTCGCGGCATTCGCGCACCAGCGCCTGCTGTTTTGTTTCGCCTGCTTCCACCTTGCCGCCGGGAAACTCCCATAAGAGCGCCCGCGCCTTGTTTGCCGGGCGGCGGCAGATTAAAATTTTATCTTCGCGCCATATCAGCGCAGCCACAACCTGTGTTATTTTCATAAAATATACCTTGCTTTCTTAAACAAACGGCAGAATAAGCCGCTTCTGCCCTAATATTAACATAAGTAAAGGTGAGCGGCAATAAAATTTGCCGTTTTAAAAGCTATGATGTATAATAAGAAAAGAGAGATAGCTGGTATGGGAACACCGGCTCTCCCCACTTCAATTAAAAATTGACGGAAGGCCGTGTTACCGCATTGGTTACGCGGCTTTTCTCATTCTGCTATTTGCGGAACGAGAGAATAAGCACTACTAAGGTAGCAAACATTACAGCAAAAGATAATGCTTCGAATACCGTCATAGTACCACCTCCACTCTTGTGGAGTGGAAAAGCCAGCCCAGCTATCTCACGAAGGGTATTATACCATAAATACAACTTACATAAAAGCAAACAGCCGGTAAAGAAAATACCGGCTGTTTTTAGTATAAGCATTAAAATTAGTTACAGCGTTATCATCCACGTTATGATGATGGCGTTGGTAAAGTCAATTAAAAACGCGCCGACGAGTGAAACTATCATCCACGCTTTTGGGGAGAAGCCGTATTTGTCGGAAAGCGACTGCATGTTGGCAAGGCCGTTGGCGGTTGCGCCCATGGCAAAGCCAATGCCGCCTACCGCGAGCATTACGGAGTCGTAATCTTTGCCGAACATTAAGAAGTATACGCCCCAGGCGAAGGCTACCATTAAAAGCGTTTGAATGATAAGAATAACAATCAGCGGCAGTGCCAGGTTAATAAGCTCGTACAGTTTAAGGCTGTTAATGGCCATGGTTACATAAAGCACCAGCGAAATATCGGCAATGCAGTCCATGCCGACGCCTTCAATTTTATACGCTTTGCTGAAGTCGCCGATGTTGCGGATAACGGCGGCGATAAGCATACTGCCGATATATACCGGCAGCGTAATAAACTGGCCGAGGTAGGTGCTTAAAATACTGCCCAGCCCCATGGCGATAGCGACAAAGCCCAGCGCTTTTAAAATTTCCGCAGCAGCCGCCGGTGCGGGAATGAGGTTTTCGCCGGTAACGGTGGTTTCCGTTTCGTCAATTTCTTCCAGCGGAGCATCCTCTTTGGCGGCTTTAGGGGTTTTGAGCTTGTATTTTTTATCAGCTTTTCGCCGAAAGGGCCGCCGATAATGAGCGCCGTTGCCATACCGAATGTAGCGGCCGTAATGGCAACCGTTGTTGCGCCGGTAACGCCGTAGTTCTGTTCAAAAAACGGGCCGAAGGCGGCGCTTGTGCCGAGCCCGCCCATCAGTGCCACGGCGCCGGCAAGAATACCGTAGAATTTGTCAATGCCCATCAGGCTGCAAACGCCCATGCCAATGGCGTTCTGCAAAATACCGAGTATTGTTGAAGTGAACCAGAAGCCTACAAGCAGCAGGCCGCCTTTTTTAACAAGTTTTAAACTTGCCATCATGCCGATGGTGGTAAAAAAGCACAGCAGCGCTACTTTTTGCAGCGTGTCGTCAAAGGTAAAATCGGCAATGCCGTAAATTTTCAGCAGCGAAAATACCAGCGCAAAAGGCAGGCCGCCTATTACCGGCGCCGGAATGCTGAACCTTTGCAGGGCGGCGCTGTGGCTTTTTATCCACATGCCGATGTAATAGCTGACTATGGCGAGAGCAACTGACTGCACCATATCAAGATGAATGGTTGTAATTTCCATATTATAACCTCCGGTTATTTATTAACAGATGTCTGCATTTTAGTGTGAGCCTTTCAATATCAGACTTGTATATTATAGGCTTTTTTAATAAATTTACAATACTGTTTTTAATTTGCAAACTAATGTATAATAAACGCCGCTGCGGTAAATTTTCCGGCAGCGGATAATTTTTATTAAAAAACTGCGAAAAAGTAAGATTACTAAAGTAAAAACCGAAAAAATTGCTGTTAAAAGCATGGCGCCGGTGCTTGACAAAAACAAACTTTGCCGGGGCGTAAACAGATGGAACAAAAACTGTAAAGCACAAAATATTGTTGATAACCCCAAAAATAAAAACAATATCTTGTATTTGCTTGCTTTACTTCCCCATCAAAATGTGGTATTATTGAAAGGCAAACTGCACTGAAATTTATCAAATTATATTAATAAAACATAAACGGAAAGAGGGAGGACAATGAAGGTAATCAAGCGCGATGGCTCTACGGTTGACTTTGACCGCAGCAAAATAGTTGTAGCCATCCAGAAAGCCAACAATGCAGTTGATGAAAGTGAACGCATTGCCGAAGACAGAATTGAAAACATTGCACATTATGTAGAAAGCCGCAACCGTATGCGCCTTTTGGTAGAGGATATTCAGGATATGGTAGAGCATCAGCTGATGCAGGAGGGCAAATTCGATCTTGCCAAAGCCTATATCATTTACCGCTATACCCGTGCGCTGGTGCGCAAGGCAAACACTACGGACGAAAGCATTCTGTCCTTAATCCGCAACAGCAATAAAGACGTTATGGAAGAAAATTCCAATAAAAACGCCGTTATGGCTTCCACCCAGCGCGATTTGATTGCCGGCGAGGTTTCCAAAGACTTAACCCGCCGCATTATCCTGCCGGAAGAAATTTCCAAAGCGCATGACGAAGGCGCAATCCATTTCCATGATGCCGATTATTTTATTCAGCCTATTTTTAACTGCTGCCTGATTAACATCGGCGATATGCTGGACAACGGCACGGTTATGAACGGCAAACTCATTGAAAGCCCCAAGAGCTTCCAGGTTGCCTGCACCGTTATGACGCAGATTATCGCCAGCGTTGCCAGCAGCCAGTACGGCGGCCAGTCGGTTGATATCCGCCATTTGGGCAAATATCTGCGCCGCAGCTACAATAAATTTAAAAAAGCCGTGCTTGACGAAGTGGGCGACAGCCTGCCTGCCGAAACGGTGGAACGCCTTGTGCAGGCTCGCTTAAAGAGCGAACTGCAAAGCGGCGTGCAAACCATTCAGTACCAGATTAACACTTTAATGACCACTAACGGGCAATCGCCGTTTGTAACCATCTTCCTCAACTTACAGGAGGACGACGAATATTTGAAAGAAAACGCCATGATTGTGGAAGAAATTCTGCGCCAGCGTTTGCAGGGCATTAAAAACGACAAGGGCGTTTATGTAACCCCTGCCTTCCCGAAACTGGTTTATGTTTTGGATGAACACAACTGCTTAAAAGGCGGCAAATACGATTATATTACCAAGCTTGCCGTTAAATGCAGCGCCAAACGCCTGTATCCGGATTACATTTCTGCCAAGAAAATGCGCGAAAACTATGAAGGCAATGTATTTTCGCCGATGGGCTGCCGCAGCTTCCTTGCTCCGTGGAAGGATGAAAACGGCAACTACAAATTTGAAGGCCGCTTCAATCAGGGCGTTGTTTCCATCAACCTGCCGCAGGTGGCAATTATTGCCAAGGGCGACGAGCAGAAGTTCTGGAAGCTTTTGGATGAAAGGCTTGAGCTTTGCTACAAGGCTTTAATGTGCCGCCACAATGCGCTGATGGGCGTTAAGAGCGACGTAAGCCCCGTGCACTGGCAGTACGGCGCCATTGCCCGCCTGAAAAAGGGCGAAACCATTGATAAATACCTTGTTGGCGGTTACAGCAGCATTTCGCTCGGTTATATCGGCGTGTACGAAATGACCAAACTGATGAAGGGCGTAAGCCATACCGACCCCGTGGGCGAAGAATTTGCGCTGCGTGTAATGCGCTACCTGCGCGCCAAATGCGATAAATGGAAACAGCAGACCGGCATCGGCTTTGCCTTGTACGGCACTCCGGCCGAAAGCCTGTGCTACCGTTTTGCCCGCATAGATAAAGAACGTTTCGGCACTATTGACGACGTTACCGATAAAGGCTACTACACCAATTCCTACCACGTTGACGTGCGCGAAAATATCGACGCTTTCAGCAAATTTGCCTTTGAAAGCCAGTTCCAGAAAATTTCCAGCGGCGGCGCTATCAGCTACGTGGAAATTCCGAACATGCGCCACAATACCGAAGCGCTGGAAGATGTAGTGCGCTTTATTTACGATAACATTCAGTACGCAGAGTTCAACACCAAGAGCGACTACTGCCATGTGTGCGGCTTTGACGGCGAAATTATCATCAACGACGATTTGGAATGGGAATGCCCGAACTGCGGCAACAAAGACCATAACCTGATGAACGTAACCCGCCGTACCTGCGGCTACCTGGGCGAAAACTTCTGGAACGTGGGCAAAACCAAAGAAATCAAATCCCGCGTTCTGCACCTGTAACGGAGGCCTGCCATGAACTACGCGGCAATTAAAACACATGATGTCGCCAACGGGCCGGGCGTGCGCGTATCGCTGTTTGTAAGCGGCTGCACGCATTACTGCAAAGGCTGCTTTAACCAGGAAGCCTGGGATTTTGACTACGGCAAGCCGTTTGACGCAGCGGCGGAAGAAGAAATTTTAAACGCCTTAAAGCCGCCGTATATTAAAGGCTTCAGCCTTTTGGGCGGCGAACCGTTTGAACCCGCCAACCAGAAAGCCCTGCTGCCCTTTATGCAGCGCCTGCGCAAAATGTACCCCAATAAAACCGTATGGTGCTACACCGGTTACGACCTTGAAAAAGACCTGTTAACTGGCCGCCTGTGCGACTATGAAATTACGCGCGCCCTTTTGGACTGCATTGACATACTGGTAGACGGCGAATTTGTGGAAGCAAAAAAAGACCCCAACCTGCGCTTCCGCGGCAGCAGCAACCAGCGCGTTATCCGCCTTGCGGAAACCTTAAAAGAAGATAAAATAGTTTTGTGGGACGACAACGAAGGTTTGTTTGAACCGGGGAAATGATTGAATAGTTTGTACATAATATTTTATGTGCTTATATAGTAAAAAAGCAGCAACCGCTGAAAGGTATATTGCCTTTAGCAGTTGCTGCTTTATTTATTTTTAAATTAAGGTATATTGCCTTTAGCAGTTGCTGCTTTATTTATTTTTAAATTAAGGTTCGTAAATTTTGCTCGCTATTCGCTCACAAAATTTGCATAGCCTCACTGGCACAATTATTAACTTCGCCTTCGGCTCGTTACTAATTGGCGATTCGGCTATCGGTTAAAAAGTATACGTTGCCTGTACGTTAAAGCTGCCGCCCTGGCGCTCGCCTGCGTAGCCGCGCATATTCAGGTCAAAGCTCCACGGGCTGTCAGGCGTGGGCTGGTAGTTAAAGCCAACTTCTGCCATTATGCTGCTGCCCTGCAAGCTCTGCGTATCTGCCCGCAGTCCCTGCGCCGTCATATCAGCGTCGCCGTTAAACTCGTACTCATAAGCCAAGCCATAATAAGTGCTGAACTTATTTTCCTTATTACTTGTAATGCGCGCGCCAACTCTTAATCTGTCACTGGTAATGCTGTCAAAATCAAATTTATCGTCTGCAATGGTAACGCTGTCGCCTTCGGTATAGGTATGGAAGAATTTACCGTATATATCGAGGTCACTGCTGTCACTCAGGCTGATGATTTTACCAATGCCAATGTGCGCGCCGTAGTAAGCACTTTCGGTTTCGTAGCCGTAACTGCCGTTAACATCACGCATGGCGTTATCGAGTTCATTTTTAAGCATACCTGCACGGAGCGAGCCTTCGGTGTAAACACCGTTTTTATTTTCGTACCTTGCCGCAATGCCGCCGCCGTTATAAACCATACTGCCGTCACCGCGGAAGAACTCATTATTGAAACTGTTGTAAGTACGGTAATTGCCGCTGCCGTTTTCGTAGAATACGCCCCAGCTTAACTCACTGCCGTTATCAAACTTATCCGCATTGCCAACGCCGACAATCGTGCTCCAGCCGTTAATTTTAATATCGTCTGCAACATCATATTTACTGCGGTTACCGTGTACGGCGGCAAAGGTTTTAACGCCGTAGTTATCGTCACGGCTTAAGGTATCCAGGCTGTCGCTGATTAAATCCGTGCCCTGGTTTACAAACGCCGCGGAAGCCGCACGGGTTTGAGCGGCACCTACTGCCTGGCTGCTAGCTTTTAAGTTGTTAACAGTAAAGGATACATTGCCTTCGTTATCAATGCTGGTTGTGCCTGTACCTTCCAGCGCAACGCCTGCGGTAAAGGTATCATTGATATTATAGTTTACTTCATCAGATAAATTAGTATTGCTGGCAATAAAGGTCATTTTGTCTCCGGCTTTAATGCTGCTGCCGCCAGCGATACTGTTTAAATTAATGTTAGTATTAGTCAGGTTTCCTTTAGAGCCATTAGTAATTTTCAGTACGGTTCCGCCGTTTTTCCAGTTTACATTATTAAAATTGATATCTCTGAAGTTTTTTACAGATTGTGTACTGCCGCTCCAGCCATCAATGGTAAGGGTATTGCCGGTGTTGTTATTATTTACATTATTTTTATAAAGATTAATGTTGCTGTTGCTTATATTGCTTCCAAAAAGATAAGCCTTTGTAATATCAGCATTGCCGGTGATGATTATATTATTGTTATTAGCAGTACCGTTGTCTGAGATACCGCCAAAAACTTGACCGGTAATTTTACCACCGTTAATGACTACATGGTTGTTATCTGCATTACCATTTTCTGAAAGACCACCATAAACATTACCGATAACTTTACCGCCGCCGATATAAACACTATTATTTTCAACATTGTTAATATTTTCTTTATTTGTACTATAGCCAGCAATTATATAATGGGTTGTTCCATCTTTAATATAAACTTTATTGTTAGAAGATGAACCGTTGGTAGATGTTCCGCCATAAACGTTAGAAACTTCGCCGCCGTTAATGATGACAATGTTATCCTTTGTTTTGCCTAAACCGCTGTACCCGCCGTAAATATCTGTAGATTTGCCGCCGGTAATTTGTACCGTGTTTCTTTCTGTATTGCCGTTTTCGGTATAACCGCCATAAACATTGGTAGTTTTCATTCCATTTGAATCATAAGTACTATTGCTGATGATAACCGTGTTATCGGTTGCATTGCCTTTGCTGGAGCCACCGCCATAAATAACATTTGGCATTGTACTGTTACTGATAATAATGGTATTGGCATTTGCGTTACCTTCGTTGGTTCTGCCTCCATAAATATTGCCCTTAATTGTACTGTCGCTGATAATAACAGTGTTGTTGTTTGTGTTACCTTCACTGGACCTGCCGCCCGCTATTCTGCCAGATGCAGCAACAGTTTCACTGATAATTATAATATTATTATCAGCATCTCCGTTTAACGATTGGCCTCCGTAAATATCTGCATTTGTACTGCTGTCACTAATAGATACAAGATTATTATCGGCATTACCGTTGTTTGAATTTCCCGCGGAAATATATGAAGAGTTTACCTTACCTTTTATAATAATAGCGTTATTATTAGAATTTCCATTTTCTGAAATACCGCCATAAATGCCGTCAATAGAATGGTCACCCTCTATTAGAACTAAATTGTTATTTGTGTTGCCTTTGGCATAACCGCCAAAAATATTCAGTGTTGACGATGTAATAACAGCCTCTTTAATAATTACTTGATTATTATTGGCTTCGGTTTTGTTGGCAGTAAAATAATCATCGTTGTTACTTGTACCGTAACCACCGTAAATAGATCTGGAATTTAATGTACCGCTGTTAACTTCAACAGTATTGCCTTCAGCTATACCATTATGTGAATATCCGCCATAAATGTTATTGTATTCCATGTTACCATTATTAATAGTAACATTATTACCTGTAGCATCGCCGGATGTTTTTGTATAACCGCCATAAATGTTGTTTTTAATAGTACCGTCATTAATAGTAATAATGTTGCCGTTAGCGGTGCCGTTTTCCGTGTAACCGCCGTAAATAATATTGACATCAGCACCATCGTTAATAGTAACAGAGTTACCAACAGCATTGCTGGTATTAGAAAAACCACCGTAAATAACACCGGTACTTCCTCCGTTAATAGTAACAGAGTTGCTAACGGAATTGCCGGTATCGGAAATGCCGCCATAAACTTTGTTGTATATATTTGTGTTATTACTAATAATGTTATTTTTTACGGCATCGCCTGCAATCGAAAAACCACCGTAAATTTGTGAAGTTTCTCCTAAAGTACCGTTTAAAATTACTGTATTTTCTGATGCTGGGCCAACTATAGAATATCCTCCGTAAATATCCTGATGAACAGTTCCGTTAAAATAAATTGTATTGCCGGATACGGCGTTTTGTGAAAATCCGCCTCTAATTGAACCGATTTCGGCGTTTTGGCCGATATAAATTGTTGAACCGTTTGAGCTGGCAGTTCCATCTAGGCTGCCTGCTCCTAATATTATACTTGCGCTGCCATTATCAAAAATAAAATTATGCCCATTACCTAAAATAATGTCATAATCGCCAGTTATAATATCACCGTCTTTTTCTACCGTATAATAATTTTCAGCATTTACTGGATTTGCTGTGTATAAGCCAAGAGTTTCTGCGGCAATTACAGCTGCCAAAATTTTATGCTGTAAAGTTTTATTCATCTTTAAGCCTCCTGCATATAAGTTATGGCATATAATTAATAACATTTAAATGACAAAATTTTTTAAAAGTATTCAGCTTTATTTGAGGGTTATAATTATAATTAAATTATAACATTGAAGGTATTTATTGTATATAAGATATGTACTGCAAACGATGTAAAATATATAGCCGAGAATTAGTTAAAAACATAAAAATAATTATTTAAACTTATAAAATACAACCCAATATTAGCGTAATAAGTAAAATACCCCTTTTGCCGGAAGAATATATTTTCCAAACAAAAGGGGTATTTAAGTTTTTATTGCTTAATTATTATATTTTATTTCCCTTCACCCGTTAAGCGGCGGATTACTTCGTGGTAGGCTTCTTCAACATTGCCCATGTCACGGCGGAAACGGTCTTTATCCAGCTTTTCGTTGGTGTCCCAGTCCCACAGGCGGCTGGTGTCCGGAGTAATTTCGTCGGCAAGGATGATGTTGCCTTCGCTGTCGATGCCGTACTCGGTTTTAAAGTCAATCAGGCGTACTTTGCGCTGTGCCAGGAAGTCTTTTAATACGGCGTTGATTTTAAGCGCCATTTCGCGGATTTTTGCAATCTGTTCATCAGTTGCAAAACCAAAGGCTTCGCCGTAGTCGGGGCTGATCATCGGGTCGTCAAGTGCGTCGCTTTTGTAGTAAAATTCTACCAGCGGGCGTTTAAGCACATAGCCTTCTTCAACGCCCATTTTTTTGGCAAGGCTGCCTGCGGCAATGTTGCGGCATACAACTTCAACCGGAATGATTTTTACTTTTTTGCAAAGCTGTTCGCGGTCGCTGAGCTTTTTAATAAAGTGGTGTTCAACGCCGTTTTTGCCGAGCAGGTCAAAAAAGAAGCTGGTAATGGTGTTGTTCATAATGCCCTTATCAACAATGGTGCCTTTTTTGGCGCCGTTTAAGGCAGTGGCGTCATCTTTATAATAGATAACTACTTCGTTGGGGTCGGCGGTGGCGAAAACTTTTTTGGCTTTGCCTTCGTATAACATTTCAGCCATGTGTTAAAACCTCTTTCTTTTATTAAGTAATGCCCGGCGTTTTTCCGGGCATCCTGGTTAACTTGTGTTTTTGATGTAAATATTTTAGAACTTTTAAAAGTGCTTGTCAATTGTTTTTACAGAAATTTGTCTAATACATACGGCACAAAATCCACTAAATTTTCAGAAAATAAAAACATTTGCCTGAAGGCTTTACAAAATGTGTAAAGGGGGCTATAATTACAGCATAAGCAACAGCGAAGTTGCAGAAGCATTTAAACTTCGCGTGTTGCTTTTTTTATTTTGTTTTTATTTTGAGGGGGACTAAAAAATGACGAGTGTTCCGAAACTTTTTGGCAGCGAGGTTTTTAACGAAACTGTTATGAAGGACCGCCTGCCAACCGCTACTTACAAGGCTTTTAAAAACGCGGTTTTAAAGGGCGAGCCGTTGGATTTACCTATTGCCAATATCATTGCCAACGCTATGAAGGACTGGGCGCTGGAGCATGGTGCAACGCATTTTACGCACTGGTTCCAGCCGATGACGGGCATTACCGCCGAAAAGCACGAAAGCTTCATCACGCCTACGGCGGATGGGCGCGTTATTATGGATTTTTCGGGCAAGGAACTGGTACAGGGCGAGCCTGATGCTTCGAGCTTTCCTTCCGGCGGGCTCCGTGCTACTTTTGAAGCGCGCGGCTACACTGCCTGGGACCCGACAAGCTATGCTTTTATTAAAGACGGCTGCCTGTATATCCCAACGGCGTTTTGTTCTTACACGGGCGATGTGCTTGACAAGAAAACTCCGCTTCTGCGCAGCATGTGCTGTGTAGACCGTGCGGCAAGGCGCATTTTAAAACTGTTTGGCGAAAGCACCGAAAAGGTTATTACAACGGTTGGGCCGGAGCAGGAATACTTTTTGGTAGATAAAGATATGTACGATAAACGCCGCGATTTGAAGTTTGCCGGCCGTACGCTGTTCGGCGCAATGCCGCCGAAAGGGCAGGAGCTTGAGGACCATTATTTCGGCATTATCAAACCCCGCGTTAAGGCGTTTATGAAAGAGCTTGACGAAAAGCTGTGGGAACTGGGCGTACTTGCCAAAACCGAGCATAACGAGGTTGCACCTGCCCAGCATGAGCTGGCGCCTATTTTTGCAGGCACCAACATTGCAACCGACCATAACCAGCTTACCATGGAGCTGATGCAGAGCGTGGCACGCAAGCATAACCTGGTGTGCCTGCTGCACGAAAAACCTTTTGACGGCGTAAACGGCAGCGGCAAGCATAACAACTGGTCGCTGGGCACGGTTGAAGGCGAAAACCTGCTCGACCCTGGGGCAGAACCGTATAAAAACCACCGCTTCCTGCTGTTTCTGGCAGCCGTTATTAAAGCGGTTGACGAATATCAGGACCTTCTGCGCATAAGCGTTGCCAGCGCAGGCAATGACCACCGCCTGGGCGCCAACGAAGCGCCGCCGGCGATAGTATCGATGTTTTTAGGCACCGAGCTTACCAATGTGCTGAAAGCCATTGAAGCAGGTGTTGAATATAAACCCGCAGACGAAGGCGAATTGAAGCTGAGCGGCAATGTGCTGCCTGCTTTGAAAAAAGACAATACGGACAGAAACCGTACTTCGCCGTTTGCATTTACCGGCAACAAGTTTGAGTTCCGCATGGTTGGCTCTGCCGCCTCCATTGCCGGGCCGAACGTTATTTTAAACGCCATTGTTGCCGAAGCTCTGGAGGAGTTTGCCGATAAATTAGAAGCAGCGGCCGATTTTGATGCCGCAGTGGTAGAACTCGTCAGAGAAACCGTAATCGCGCATAAACGCATCATCTTCAATGGTGACGGTTATACCGATGCATGGGTTGAAGAGGCCAAATCGAGGGGGCTGCTCAATCTCAAATCCACTCCTGAAGCACTGCCTTATATGGTTAAAGAGAAAAACATCAGCCTGTTTGTAAAACACGGCATCTTTACCGAAGCGGAAATCCGCAGCAGGCTGGAAATTTCGCTTGAAAATTACAGTAAGGCAATCCGTATTGAAGCGCTGGCAATGCTTGATATGCTGTTTAAAGACATTTTGCCCGCCGCAGCACTTTACACTGCCGATTTAACGGCGGCAGCAAAGAGCAAAAAAGAGCTTGGCATTGCAGGCAGCTTCGAAACGGAGCTTGCTTCCAAAATTGCAACGCTCAGCAGCCTGCTTTACACAGATGCAGAAAAATTAAAAGCAGGGCTTGGTGATGTTGTAAAAACATCTGCACAGGCAGAGGCAGATTATTACCATGACGTTATTTTAAAAGACATGGGCGCTTTGCGCGAAGCCGGCGACGAACTGGAAAAACTGATGGGCGGCAAATACCTGCCGTACCCGACTTACAGTGAATTGCTGTTTGGCGTATATTAAAACCGAATTTGAGTTTTGCTGCACAACGGGGTGTATCTTAAAAGGTATACCCCGCTTTTGTTTTAGTTACAGAAAAGAGGGCTAATATGAGGGGATTAATACATGGTTTACTGGCGGCAGGCGTGCTTTTGGGCATTCCGGGCACGGTGCTTGCCGCAGAAGGAGCGCCGGCAGTTGATACCGGCGACACGGCGTGGGTATTGATAAGTGCTGCGCTTGTAATGCTGATGACACCGGGGCTGGCGTTTTTTTACGGCGGCATGGTGCGCAGCAAAAACGTACTGACGACAATTATGCAGAGCTTTTTTATTGTGGCAATGGTAAGCGTGCAGTGGGTGCTGTTCGGCTTCAGCCTTGCCTTCGGGCCGGATATTAACGGCGTTATCGGCAGCTTGAGCTGGGCAGGGCTTACCGATATGGCGCTCTTTGCCGCTCCTTACGAAGATTATTCCGCAACGGTGCCGCTGTTTGCCTTTGCGGCATTCCAGTGCATGTTTGCGGTAATTACGGCGGCGCTTATTACCGGCGCTTACGCCGAACGTTTTAAATTTGGCGCGTTTGTGCTGTTTACCTTTTTGTGGACTACGTTTTTGTATGACCCCATGGCGCACTGGGTATGGGGCGTTGGCGGCTGGCTGCGTGATTTGGGCGCGCTCGATTTTGCGGGCGGCACGGTTATCCATATTTTAAGCGGCGTCAGCGGCCTGGTAGCCTGCATTATGCTTGGCAAACGCAGCGGCAAGGGTGTTGTGCCCATGCTGCCGCACCATTTGCCGATGACGGTGCTGGGCGCAGCGCTTTTGTGGTTCGGCTGGTTCGGCTTTAACGCAGGCAGCGCGCTTGGCGCTAACGGCCTTGCAGCCGGTGCGTTTGTGGTAACGCAGGCAGCGGCGGCAGCGGCAACCTTATCGTGGGTTGGCGCAGAATGGCTTGTAAACGGGCACCCCACCATGCTTGGCGCAGCAAGCGGCTGCATTGCCGGGCTTGTTGCCATTACCCCGGCGGCAGGCTTTGTAACCGTTGTGCCGGCTGTTTTAATCGGGCTTATCGGCGGCGTGCTGTGCTTTGCGGCAGTGGCCATTGTTAAGGCAAAACTCGGGTACGACGACGCACTCGACGCATTCGGCGTACACGGCGTTGGCGGCACCTGGGGCGCACTGGCAACCGGGCTTTGGGCAACAAAAACCGCAAACTCCGCCGGTGCGGACGGGCTTTTTTACGGCAACGCGCACCAGCTGTATGTACAGGCGGTAATGGTAGTGGTTGCTATTGTGATGGCCGTTGTTGGCACCTACATAATTTTAAAAATAGTGGGCGCAGTTACAACCCTGCGTGCTGATGCTGCCGAAGAAGAAAGCGGGCTTGACATTGTTGAACACGGCGAACGCGCTTACCGCCAGAGCATTATAAACGGCACGCCGCTTACAAACCTTGCCGTGCAGGAAGCACCGGCCTTTGCCGCCAAACCGGCACCGGCAGGCAAATAATTTACGGAGGCAGTTATGAGACCGATTACCAAAATAGATATTATAACCAGAACTGAAAAACTGGACGAACTGAAAGTTGCTTTTGCGGAAATTGGCGTTACCGGCATGACGGTAAGCCAGGTGTTTGGCTGCGGTTTGCAGAAGGGGCATAAGGAAGTGTACCGCGGGCAGGCTTATGATATTAACCTTGTGCCGAAGGTTAAAATAGAAACGGTTGTCTGCGAAGTTCCTGTGGACGAAGTTTTGCGCGTAGCACAGAAAGTCCTTAAAACCGGTCAGCCCGGCGACGGCAAAATCTTCATTTACCCGCTGGCCAATGCAGTTAAAATCCGCACCGGCGAACAGGGCGAGGCAGCTATTATCGACGACCATAAATGAGCGCCGCTTACTGCCGGGCCGCAGGCGATGGCAATAAGTGTGCCAGCGAAGCTATGCAAATTTCGCGATTGAATAAAGAGCAAAATTTACGGTCCTTAACATCGCCCAATATAAGCGAGCCTTTGGCGAAGCTTAGATTTTTAAATAATAACCAGCATAGACTGATAAACAGTAACGGCGGAGCTTATACAGATATAAAAACACAGCACGCCGTTATATAAAAACCCCACAGTCATCACCTTTCATTGCACTGCGTGCCCAAAGCGCCGCAGTGCGCTTTTTTTAGCTGAGTCGCCACTTAGTGCCAAGCGGTAGCGCAGGCAATAAGTGTGCCAGCGAAGCTATGCAAATTTTGCGAGCGAATAGCGAGTAAAATTAGTGAACCTAAACGAGTCGCCACTTAGTGCCAAGCCTCCCATTACAAACCTTCCTGCCAAAAGTTTTATCAAACATCCGTGAGTATGTTATAATTAAAAATACTTTTAAAATCATCAGCAGGGAGTTAAGCCATGAACCTTTTATACATCGCCATTGGGGGCGCGCTTGGCGCAGTGCTGCGTTATCTTGCAGGCAATGCCGCCGTAAAATATTTTAACCCGCAGCTGCCGTACGGAACTTTTATTATTAACATCAGCGGCTGCTTTTTAATGGGGCTTTTGATGACACTGATTGTGGATAAAGGCCTTTTACCGCCGGTATGGCGTTTGTTTTTGTGTGTAGGCGTGCTGGGCGGGTTTACCACGTTTTCATCCTTCGGGTATGAAGTATATACGCTTTTTGCGGAAGGAAACCTTGCCTGCGCTTTGTTATACGCCGCATTAAGCTGCCTTTTGGGCGTGCTTGCGGCGGCTTTCGGTGTTTTGGCAATAAAAATTTTAATATAGCTTTTGCATGTTTAAAGAGGGCATTGCTGCTCTCTTTTTTTATTTTGTGCATGAAGGGGTGGAGTTTACTGCTTGCGGCACTATCTCAGTTTGGAGATAGTGCCTGTTTTGCGTGGGCATTTTTGGGCTTTACTGCTTACGTACGGTAGTACTTAGGGAACAAGGTATAATTATAATAATAAACCTGCGGTTTATTGGGAACAAGGTAAGAACGTAATACGGCAAAGAAAAGATAAAGAGAAAAAACAAGAAAAAAGAGAAAAGAAAAGAAACTCACCCATATAAACGGCAAAACAGTGCCAAACATTCTGCAAAGAAATTTTAAAGCAGATAAGCCAAATAAGAAATGGTCAACAGATATAACAGAGTTTTCGTTATTTGGCAGAAAGCTGTACTTGTCGCCAATTATAGACCTGTATAACGGTGAGATAATAAGCTATAAAGTTTCAGAGCGTCCTGTATTAAAACAGGTAACGGATATGGTAAAAGAAGCTGTCACGCGTATAGGAAAAACAGACAGCTTGATACTGCATAGTGACCAGGGATGGCAATATCAGCATAAGGCATATCGAAAGATATTAAAAGAAAACGGCATAATCCAAAGTATGTCAAGGAAAGGAAACTGTTTGGATAATGCCGTAATAGAGAATTTCTTTGGGCTGCTGAAGTCAGAATTATTCTATTTTGAGAAGTTTAAGTCAATAGAAGATTTTAAAGAGAAGTTAGACGAATATATAGATTATTACAATAACCGAAGGATAAAGGCAAAGTTAAAAGGACTCAGCCCGGTAGAATACCGGACCAAGTCCTTAAGAACAGCTTAATTATTTTGTCCAACTT
>ENA-ORNR01000197-ORNR01000197.1-human-gut-metagenome-genome-assembly--contig:-NODE-197-length-57589-cov-4.511923_pt1 | contig 57589 bp, 47 predicted proteins | sample MGYA00242114_ERZ509020 | MGnify/ENA primary metagenome ERZ509020 (study PRJEB26280, sample SAMEA2338758) | human gut metagenome | biome: human gut; feature: human-associated habitat; material: faeces...
TATTGGGTCGGGTTACTCCTGATGTGGGGGATCAGTGTCAAAATGGGGCTTCTACCGACCAACGGAAACGGTACTTGGCAACATATGATACTGCCCGCCTTTACCGTGGCGCTCAGCTACATCTCTACCTATATCCGGCTCATCCGCAATAATATGCTGGAGAATATGAAGCAGGATTATGTACTCTATGCCAATGTCCGGGGATTGCCTCAGCGGTTTATCCTGGTCAAGCATATCCTGAAAAATTCCATGCACACCTGCATTGTCGCCATGGGCATGAGCATCCCTCAGATGATTGCCGGCACCATCGTGGTGGAAAACGTGTTTTCCTGGCCGGGGCTGGGGACGCTGTGCATCAGTTCCATCTTCAATCGTGATCTGCCGGTCATCCAGACTTATGTGCTGTTCATCGGTGTATTGTTCGTGGTATTTAATCTAGTGTTCGACATCCTTCAGACCGTGTCCGACCCCAGACTGAGAAAGGAGAGCTGAGCCATGGGAAAACGCTTTCTGCACAACCGTGCCGCTGTGGTGACGGTGGCTTTCGTCCTCCTGATCGCGCTGATCGGCATTCTGCCGCTGCTGGGCGGTGCGCTGTATCTGGCCTTTGGCAACAAACGTCCGAGCAAGCGCCTGAGCCTGAAAATGCATGCTGTGGACAGCGCACATAAAAAAGACCTGCAGCAGCAGCCGGGCGTACTGGACAGTCTGAATGCCGACGGGCAGGGCCAGAGCCGTTATGTGGCAAAGTATGGCCCCTATCCGGCATGGCAGAACACCCGTGCGCAGTATTTTGCCAGCGGCGAAGCGATGTATCCGCAGCTGCTGGCACTATACTACCGTTACACCGGCAACGCGGCTGCGCTGCTTCCATACTATAAGACGGCGCTTGGCATGATCCGGCATTTTGCGCAGTACGAGCGCGCGGACGGGCTGCTTGTGCAGGTGGCAGACAAGTGGAATCTGGTCGACTGGCCCGAAAATCTGCGGGATGAGTATGATTTTGCGCTGACAAGACCCGTTGTGGGGGCGGGGTGCCATAATGTCATCAATGCCCTGTATCTCGGTGCGAAAAAAACGCTCAACGGGCTCGCCCGTGTGCTGGGCAGAGAGGAGCCGTATGAGCTGGAGAAGCCGGTTTTCGCGTATCGCAGGGCGTTTTACCGGAAGGAGACGGGGCTTCTTGCAGACAGTGAAACAAGCAGCCACACATCGCTTCACTCCAACGTGTATGCCCTGTATTTCGGGCTTCTGGAGGAGGCAGAGGAAGCACCTGTCATTGAGTTTCTGGAAAAACGGGGATTTTCCTGCGGCGTGATGTTAAGTTATTACCTGCTGCTTGCACTGGCACGGCGGGGGCGGTATGAAAGTGTGTACAGGCTGCTGCTAAACGACAGCGATCACGGGTGGTGTAACATGCTGCGGGAGGGAGCGACGACCTGCTTTGAGGCGTGGGGGAAAGATCAGAAGTGGAACACGAGCCTGTGTCATCCGTGGGCGAGTGCGCCCGTGCCTGTGATCTTAGAGGAGATCGCCGGAATCCATCTGTCGCCGGAAGGCGGCTGCGATTTTGCACCGCATATTCCAAAGGAAGTGGATTACTTCCATGCGTCCGTGCGGGTGCGTGGAAAAATGTATACTGTCACGAAACAGGATGGGGAAATCCATGCTGCGATAGACGGCATAGAGCAGTCAAAAGAAATGTAAAATAAAAGAAATCCCAGACAAAAGCTATCGGGAAGAAATCAGTAGAAAGAATGGAGGAAGAAAAGATGTTGTATCCAAGAGAGAACAGAGTACGCGGGGTGATAGATCTCGGCGGAGTATGGAATTTTAAACTGGGAGATGAGAAGGAGCCGGGAGATTCCTTAGTGATGGGGGAGGACACAGAGCTGATGGCGGTGCCGGCATCGTACAACGATCAGAAGGACGACCCGAAATACCGGAACCATTACGGCTGGGCGTATTACGAGCGCAAGATCACGGTTCCGTCCTATCTGAAGAGACAGCGTCTCGTGCTCCGCTTTGACGCGGTTACACATGCTGCAAAGGTGTACTTAAATGGCAGATTTCTGACTGCGCATAAAGGCGGCTTTCTTCCGTTTGAGGTGGATGTGACAGATCAGCTTGTGCCGGGAGAGACGGCGGAGCTCGTCGTTGCGGCGGACAACCGGGTAAATCACAGCACGCTTCCGGTCGGAAATGAGGGCAGCACGGCATTTTTCGGATCGGACAATCCGGGCGTGCCGAGTGTTGAAGCGGCGAAGGTATGGAGAAAACCGCAGAATCTGCCGAATTTTGATTTCTTTAATTATGCGGGAATCAACCGTCCGGTCCGCATCTATACGACGCCGGCGGCTTATATTGAGGACATTACGCTGGTGCCGGATATTGACGGCGATACCGGAGTGGTAAATTATGAGATTAAGACGGCGGGCAGCGTATGTGAGGATGAGGTGCGCATCCGTATTCTGGACGCGGACGGCAATGAGGTGGCAGCGGCGGATGGAGCGGGCGGAACAGTCAGAATCCCGGATGCCAGACTGTGGTGGCCGTGGCCGGGGGAGCCGTACCTCTATACGGCGAGTGTCACTTACGGGGAGGATCTCTACGAGGAGACATTCGGCATCCGCACGGTGGCGGTAGAGGGAACGCAGTTTTTGATCAATGGAAAACCGTTCTATTTTAAGGGCTTTGGAAAACACGAAGACGCGGCTTTCCGCGGAAGAGGACTCGATGTGTGCCTGGATGTCAAGGATATCAATCTGATCCACTGGCTGAATGCCAATTCTTTCCGCACCAGCCACTATCCGTATGCGGAGGAGATGTATCAGCTGTGCGACAGGGAAGGTATCGTTGTGATCGATGAGACGCCTGCGGTTGGAATCGGCGCGGGAGATAAGATCGACCCGTACAAGACTTTCCACATCAGAGAGCACCACGAGCAGGTGCTGCGCGAGATGATTGCAAGGGACAAGAATCATCCGTGCGTAGTCATGTGGTCGATGGGAAATGAACCGGACACCGAGCATTTTCCGGAGTCGGCGTACGATTACTGGCACTCGCTCTATGAGCTGACGCACAGCCTTGATCCGGCAGATCGTCCGGTAACCTTCGTGTGCTGCCAGAACAACTACGAGAGAGATCTCGTGACGAGGACGATGGACGTGGTGTGCGTGAACCGTTACTATGGCTGGTACAATCTGTCTGGCGATCTTGACGCGGCATGCTACGCATTAAATATGGAACTGGATTTCTGGGAAAAACAGAACAAACCGGTGATGATTACAGAATACGGCGCGGATGCGGTTGCGGGGATTCACGAGAGCGTGCCGGAAATGTTCTCCGAGGAGTTCCAGATGGAATATTACCGCAGACAGAATGTGGAATTTGACAAGCGCAGCTTCTTCATCGGCGAGCAGGTCTGGAATTTTGCGGATTTCGCCACAATCCAGGGATGCATGCGCGCCGACGGAAATAAAAAGGGTCTCTTTACCAGAGACCGGCGGCCGAAGATGGCGGCACACTATTTTAAGGAGCGCTGGGGACAGATCCCGAATTTTGAGTATAAATAAAGGACCTCCTGCCTGTATGTCAGTGGGAAAGGTCTTCCATTTCTCCATGGTCAGATTTGACCGTCTTGCGGTAGCTGCTGGGAGAAACTCCTGCTACTTTTTTAAAGGTCTGGGAAAAATAGCTGGAGGAGGAAAAACCACAGGTATGGCTGATGACAGAAAGAGAGTAATCTGTGGTTGCCAGCAGCTTTTCAGCTTTTTTTACGCGGGCATGCATGAGATAGTTGATGGGAGAAATCCCATACTCATCAGTAAAGGCATGTACCAGATAATATTTGTTTACATGGGAAAATTTTGCCAGATGCTCCAAGGAGAGTTCATCCCCGCAGTTCTGATCAATATAGCGCCGAACGGAATCGCAGAGGTGGGACGCTCTTTTGTTTGCGGGACTGAGAATCGTAGAAAAATTGGTCTGGCGTCCGAAAAGAACGATAAGGATTTCCATCAAATCCTGACAGACTGTTTCATAGCCGGCAGAGCGGGTTTCGATTTCACGGAGCATTACTTTTAAATAGAAGTTAACGGTATCTTTGATTTCCCTGAAATTTACAATGCAGAAGTTGGCGTTGTTATTTTCAACGGAAAGTTCCAGTCCTTCAATGCCCAAAACGATATATTTTAATGGATTGGCATTGAAACCAAGTTCCGTGTGGGACACATTGGGATTGATGACCACCAGATCATTGGCAGAAACCGGGAAGATATTGTCTTCTACCTGGAATTGTCCCACACCGTCAATTACATAGAAAAGCTCAGAACAGTAATGGGTGTGGGGCGTACTGATCCAGTCACCACCGTAGGTTGCAGAGGAAACATATAAAAGTCTTGCTTTATCTCTTGTTAAATATTCTTTTGGAATGGAGATGTCGAAACGTTCATTTCCCATAAAAACCTCCCCAAAAACTTATTTTCATGAATATCATTTTTGCGTTGTTTCTGCGCTGCCTTCTGCGCATCTGAAGTTACGTAGGAACTTCTAAATATGAATCCGTCAGGATTCATTATATCACGAAAAGACAGCGGTGTATTGTGTTAAATTGTTGCTGAATATCAATATCTTGCTGAACAATATAATATAACATAAAAGTAGTGAATCGTCATTTTGCATATTAAAATCGGTGTGATAAAAAATACTACGTTAAAATGACGAAAAATAATAATGCTGAAAATGAAAAGGCTGTCAAAATACTCATATTTTTAGTAAAAACAGCAAGATATTGATAGAATAGGACAACATAGAAATTGAATAGTAGGATATGGAAAGCTATAATGAAACCATCAACAAATGATGTATTGTTTCAAAGGAGGATTTAATATGAGAAAGAAATTAGTAGGCACACTGCTTATAGCAGCGATGACCGCTTCCACACTTGCAGGCTGCGGAAGCAGTAACAGCACAGCAGGCACTTCTGCATCCGGCGGTGCAGCTGAAACCAGCCCGGCAGAGTCTGCAACAGAAGCTGAAGGCACAGATGCAGCAGATGGCGAAGAAGTTCTTACTGTATGGTGCTGGGATCCAACCTTCAATGTATATGCAATGAAACAGGCTGAGGCAATTTACCAGAAAGATCATCCCAATTTTAAACTGGACATTCAGGAGAAGGTTTACACCGATATTGAGCAGAACATCATTACCGCTGCTGAGGCCGATAATTATGACACACTGCCGGACATTTTCCTGATGCAGGATAATTCTTTCCAGAAAAATATTGCAAACTATCCCGAGGTGTTCACAGAATTATCAGATTCCGGTATTAATTTTGACGATTTCTCCGGTGGTAAATTAGGAGATTCCACCGCAGAAGGAAAACACTACGGTATTCCTTTTGATAATGGAGCATCTATTATGGCAATCCGTTCCGATATGGTAGAGGCTGCCGGTCTTACCGTTGAAGATTTCAAGGACACAACCTGGTCTGAGTTCATGGAGCTGGCGAAAAAAGTTGTCGATGCAAACGGTGTTCCCATGCTGACAAGTTCCGGCGGTTCTGAAATTGTTATCGAGATGCTGCAGTCTGCAGGCGCATCTCCTATCGTTAATGGTGAAGTTCATCTGGCAGACAACGCAGCTTTGAAAAAAGCAATCGAGGTTTACAAGCAGTTAATCGATGAGGGGATTATGGTTGACTACACCGACTGGGATCAGTACATTGCATCCATGAACAAGGGTGAGGCTGCTGGTGTTATCCAGGGCTGCTGGATTATGTCATCCATTCAGTCGGCAGAAGACCAGTCTGGTAAGTGGGCTATTGTAAACATGCCTGCTTTAGACGGCATTGATGGTGCCACCAATTACGCAAACTGTGGTGGTGCAAGCTGGGCAGTATCTTCTAATTGCAAGAACACTGAACTGGCATTTGATTTCCTAAAGACAACCTTTGGTGGCAGCGTTGAATTATACGATGATTTACTCCCTAATGCCGGCGCAATTTCCAGCTATCTGCCTGCAGCACAGTCGGATGTTTACAATCAGACTTCTGATTTCTATGGTGGACAGGCAGTATACAAAGACATTGTTGAGTTTGCAGGCAAAGTTCCCGCAATTAACTATGGTGCATATTATAATGATATTAGAAGTGCACTGACCGATGCAATCACTAACGTAGTACAGAATGGTGCTGATATTGATGAAGAAATTCAGAATGCACAGGATGCTGTTGAGTTTAACATTAGTGAATAAGTAAGTGAAGAATGAGCCAGTACCGGGATCTGCGTATTGCGTTCCCGGTATTTTTTCACAGGCGAGGATGCACAGGTTTTTACAGAAATATATGTCGCCCAAAGCGGCGTAAAAGCGGCGCAGAATATCGCGAAACGATATTCTTTTTAATCAGGAGAATTTATATGAAACAGAAGAAAGCAAAAATGAGTTTGGAAAAAAAACACAACCTGACCGGATGGGCATTTTTAATTCCGGCTGCACTTCTTATCTTTATCTTTTGCTTTTATCCTATGATACAGGCAATTATCCTGTCCTTTACCAAAAAAGGATCAGGATTTGCAGGGCTGGCAAATTACCAGAGAATATTAAAGGATAAGACGTTCCAGCAGTGTCTGTTTAACACTGTATTTTACTTTATAATCCAGGTGCCTGTCATGTTACTTCTGGCACTGGGGCTGGCACATCTTTTGAACAGTCCGAAGATTAAAGGAAAGAGTATTTTCCGTACTCTTATCTTTCTTCCATGTGCGACATCACTGGTATCCTATTCCATGATTTTCAAATCCTTATTTGCCCAGGACGGTCTGGTAAATAATATTATTACGACCCTTGGCTTTGACAGAGTGGACTGGTTCCAGAATGCATGGGCAGCCCGTTTTGTCATCATCATTGCACTGATCTGGAGATGGACCGGATACAATATGGTTTTCTATCTTGCGGGCTTACAGAATATTGATGATTCCGTATACGAAGCAAGTTATATTGATGGAGCGACCCCTTTTCAGCAGTTTATGAAGATTACCATTCCCTTATTGAGGCCTACCATCCTGTTGACGGCTATTATGTCAACGTCAGGTACGTTACAGTTGTTTGATGAGTCTGTTAACCTGACTTCCGGCGGTCCTGGTAAGTCCACCATGACACTGGCGCATTATGTTTATAATATCTCCTTTGTGGAAACACCCAAATTTAACTATGCGGCAGCAATTTCCGTATTTATCCTTGTGAGTGTGGCAGTTCTTTCTGCAATCCAGATGAAAGTAGGTGACAAACGTGACTAAAGTAAAGACAACTATCGCTTATATTATTTTAATCATTGCCAGTTTCCTGTCAGCGTTTCCCCTGTACTATATGATTTGTGGAGCAACCAACTCCAGCATTGATATTGTCCGTGGAAAACTGTTCCCAGGTGTTTATCTGATGGAAAATTACCAGAGTCTCATTGCAAACCAGAATCTGGGACGAGCCATGTTTAACTCTTTCCGCAATGCAATTGTGATTACTGTGATTGCACTGTTAATCTGCTCCATCGCAGGCTATGGCTTTGAGATTTATCATGACAAGGGCAAAGACCTTCTGATGAACATTCTGCTTCTTGCCATGATGCTTCCCTTTGTTGCTATTATGATTCCTTTGTTTAAAATGTTTTCTTCATGGAAGCTGGTTAATACCTGGATTGCACTGGCACTGCCTTCTCTTTCTACACCATTTCTCATTATGATGTTCCGGCAGGCAGCCCGTTCTTTCCCTCATGATATTATCCAGGCAGCCCGTCTGGAAGGACTTAGTGAGATCAGGATTTTTTTTACCATGTTCCTGCCAATTATGAAGTCTACCTACGGCGCAGCCATGACAGTAACTTTCATGAATGCCTGGAATAACTATCTCTGGCCAACGATTATTTTACAGGACAGCAACCAGATTACCATGCCCATGTTGGTTGCAAACTTAAAAAGTGGTTACAGCGTAGACTATGGTATGTTAATGCTGGGGGTATTGATTTGTACCCTTCCTACCGCAATTATCTTTCTGTGCTTACAAAAGAGTTTTGCCAATGGAATTGCAGGAGCAGTGAAATAATGAATCGGAAATATTGTCTGGATAAAAAAGAATGGGAGGAGGCGCAGGCAGCCCTTCTTCTTGCAAAACAGTTCGGGCTCATTGAAGATGCCGGTATCGAGGCTTTAGAAAAAAGGCGGGCGAAGAAAAATAAGGAAAATTCTCTTTATGGTGTCCGTTTTTATTCTCCAGCCATGTATCTTCAGTACGAACTCACACGATTTAAGCTGGACTTCGTTCAGCCCTCGGAGCAGATAAAAAAGCTGGGGGTCTGCCCCGGCTTTACGGAGGAAGAAAAGCGGGCATTTTATGAAAATAACCAGGATTTGTTCGGGCGTTACCATGGGGATTTGTTTGACTATGAGGATGTCCGGCAGATTATCGAAAAAAGACTGAGGGAGGATGCCTATGACAGGCTCATACAGGACATATTATGTCAATCAGAAAACCGGGCGTGATAGTAACGATGGACTGACCATGGATTCCCCGTTTGCCAGCCTTTTTCAGGTAAACAGATTGAAACTGTACCCTGGCGATAAGGTGCTGCTGGCCCGGGATTCCATTTTTACAGATCAGTTTCTGCAGATGAAAGACAGTGGAACAAGGGAGCATCCCATTGAAATTGGCTCTTATTCACCGGAAGAAGAGGGGGAGGGAAAAAATCCCCTGATAGCAGCCGGGGGACAGGGCATCTGGTATCAGGATTACGGTACAACATTGGATTCACCTGCGCATGTTTATCAAGGTTATGTATCCTCTGCCGTACTTTTATATGATGTAGAGCATGTGGTCATCCATGATATTGAGATTAGCAATCAGGCAGTGGAAATTCTGGGGGAAGATTACAGTGCTCCTCATAAAATGAACCGTACTGGCGTGGCTGTGGTGGCAAAGGATAATGGGGTGCGCAGCGGCATTACCCTGCGTAATCTTTCTATCCATGATGTGAATGGCAATGTCTATGACAAACATATGAACAACGGCGGCATTTATATGACAGCTTTAAAGCCTGCCGATGAAAAAGCTACCGGTGTGGCGCGCTTTAAAGATATCACGGTGGAAGGCTGCTTTGTATACAAGACCAGCCGTTGGGGAATCGCTGTTGGATACACCTATGCACATGACAAATTCCAGGGGGCGGAACTGCCCGAGGATACCTTTTTGAAATACGGACATGAAAATATGGTCATCCGGGACAATTATGTAAAAGCCGCTGGGGGCGATGGCATCACTGCGATGTATGCTTTGCGCCCATTAGTAGAACACAATACAGCAGATTCCGTTGCATGCGAAATCAATGACAGGATTTACTGCCGGCCGGAGAACCGTGCCGGAAAAGTGGCAGCAGGCATCTGGCCATGGAAGTGCAAGGATGCTCTGTTCCGCTGCAATGAAGTGGCAGATACAAGATTAAATCAGGACGGGATGGCTTACGATGCGGATTCTGGTGATGGAACCATTTACGAATACAATTACAGCAGACAAAATGAGGGCGGATGCATTATGTTCTGCCAGTCAGAAGCAATTCACAACAGTTTTTGCCATAATGTGAGCTATGACGATCTGGGGGGCACGGTAAGCCCGTCGGAGAACCCGGATGCTTTGCTCGCCCATAACACTTTTTATGTGAGGGAGGGCGTGCCTTTTGTCCGTAACAAGATGGGCGGTGGAACTTATACCGAGGAGGATAATACGATTATTCCGTTGTAAAACGCTGTTACAACGACTTAACTTTTGCAGGAGGAAAAGAGACCAATGACTTTAAAAGAGGGACGTGTAACCATTCCTACCAACCTGGATGTGGTGCCGGAAACCATAGAATTGATGAAACGCTGGGGTGCTGATGCCATTCGTGACTGCGACGGTACAGAGTTTCCAGAGGAACTGGTCAGAACCGGGGCAAAAATTTATGCCACCTATTATACTACCCGGAAGGACAACGAGTGGGCAAAGGCAAACCCGGATGAAGTACAGCAGTGCTATGTGATGACATCCTTTTACACTGCTGTGGATACTGACTTGGAGATTCCCCTTATGAAAGGTATATCCCAGGAACTGATGATGGTCAATACCAGAGACGACAAAAAACGGTGGTGGGAGGTTGTCGACCGTTCTACCGGTAATGTTGTGTCCGCAGATCATTGGGAATATGAGGAGGAAAAGGGCTGTGTGGTCATTCATGATGCCATTCCTTTCCATGAATACACGGTCAGCTTTCTGGCTTACATTATCTGGGATCCGGTACATATGTACAATGCGGTTACTAACGACTGGAAAAACTTTGAACATCAGATTACATTTGATGTGAGACAGCCTAAGACCCACAAATATTCCCTGGAGCGTCTTCGCAAATACTGCGCGGATCATCCCTACGTGAATGTGATTCGCTACACAACCTTTTTCCATCAGTTTACCTTGATGTTTGATGAGTTAAAGAGAGAAAAATATGTGGACTGGTATGGCTATTCTGCCTCTGTCAGCCCTTATATCTTAGAGCAGTTTGAAAAGGAGGTCGGCTACAGGTTCCGGCCTGAGTACATCATTGACCAGGGTTATTACAACAACCAGTACCGTGTGCCTGGCAGGGAGTTCAAAGATTTCCAGGCATTCCAGCGCAGGGAGGTTGCCAAAATTGCCAAAGAAATGGTAGACATTACCCATGAGTACGGCAAAGAGGCAATGATGTTTCTTGGCGATCACTGGATTGGAACCGAGCCGTTTATGGAGGAATTTTCCACCATTGGTCTTGATGCGGTGGTAGGCAGTGTAGGAAATGGTAGTACTCTTCGTCTCATCTCCGATATTGAAGGTGTAAAATACACAGAGGGCAGATTTTTACCGTACTTTTTCCCCGATACTTTTTGTGACGGCGGAGACCCGGTGAAGGAGGCAAAGGAGAACTGGATTACCGCAAGACGTGCCATTCTGAGAAAACCTATTGACCGGATCGGCTATGGTGGATATCTGAAGCTGACTCTGGATTTTCCGGAATTTCTGGATTATGTAGAGAATGTGTGCAACGAGTTCCGCGAGCTGTATGAGAACGCAAAGGGAACGATTCCTTATTGCGTGAGGAAAGTAGCTGTGTTGAACAGCTGGGGTAAAATTAGAAGCTGGGGATGCCATATGGTACACCATGCCCTATACCAGAAACAGAATTACAGCTATGCGGGAATTATTGAAGCATTAAGTGGTGCCCCTTTCGATGTGCGATTTATTTCCTTTGATGATATTCTGGCAAATCCGGAAATTCTTAAAGATCTGGATGTGATTATCAATGTGGGAGATGGGGATACTGCTCATACCGGTGGCGGCATCTGGGAGAATCCTGCCATTTCCGCAGCTATCCGTGAGTTTGTATATAACGGCGGAGGTTTTATCGGTGTCGGTGAGCCGTCTGGTCATCAGTTTCAGGGGCATTACCTGCAGCTTGCAGATATGCTCGGCGTGGAAAAAGAAACCGGATTTACTTTAAACTACGATAAATATAACTGGGAGGAGCATCCCGATCACTTCATTCTGGCAGATACCACGAAGCCAGTGGACTTTGGTGAGGGTAAAAAGAACATCTTCGCTTACGAGGACACGGAAATTCTGGTACAGCGGGAGAAGGAAGTGCAGATGGCTGTCCATGAGTTTGGAAAGGGGCGCTGTGTTTATATCAGCGGTCTGCCTTACAGCTTTGAGAACAGCCGTATTCTGTACCGCAGTATTCTGTGGAGTACCCACGGAGAGAAGGATCTGCATCAGTGGTTCAGTTCCAACTTCAATGTGGAAGTACATGCCTATGTGAAAAATGGCAGGTTCTGCGTGGTCAACAATACATATGCCCGCCAGAAAACTGTGGTTTATCGTGGTGATGGCAGCAGTTTTCCTCTGGAGATGGAGGCAAACGAGATTAAATGGTATAACATTTAACACGGGCAAAAGAAAGAAGTGCCTCAAGTCCGGTTGATATAGTCGCGCGGCGACACGCCCTCCACCTTTTTGAATACCCGGCTGAAATAGAACGCGCTCTCGTACCCCAGTTTGTCGGAGATCTCATAGATCTTGAGCGTTCCCTCATCCAGCATTTCCTTGGCACATTCAATCTTTGCGTGGTTTACATAATCTATAAATCCCATATCGTTGTACTTGGAAAACAGGATCGACAGATAATTCGGGCTGATGTTGAAGACGTCGGAGAGCTGATTCAGCGTGATCTTCTCATCGACGTGTTCATTGATATATTTCTTGACCGCGGAGATGGTTCGGTTCTTGTAATCCTTGTTGTGCTCGGAAAACAGGCGGCACAGACCGTCGCACAGCACGGTCATCCAGGAGAGCACCTGCGGCACCGTTTCCGCCTCGTAGAGGCAGTTGTACCCGTTGGCGGATTCACCAAAGATCTGGTTTAACTGTTCTTCCCCGTTGCTCAGGCAGGAGAGGGTTAAGTGCAGCACGTTGCTCGCGGCGGATAAGGCCTGGGAGTAATGTCTCTTATCATTGGAAAACAGGTCAATGATGTCGTGGAAGACTGCGGAGAGTGCTTCCGGATCGTATTCGTTGAACGCTTTCTGCAGCTCATCCTTAAAGATGGCAATGTTGAAGACGTTGTGCTCCTCGCGGGCGGGATTGTCCTCGTCGGCAAAGATAACGGCAGAATCACTCTGGCGGACGTCCGGGAAAATCTGTCTGGCGTCCGAGTAGGAGGCGGACAGATCTCTCGGATTTTCGACGAGAGAGCCGACCGATGCAAGAATCCTTATGCTGTAATAATTGTAGAGCATGTCGCCTGTCTGTGTGAGTGCATCGGTCAGAAGCTGATGATAGCTGCCCGTCTGTTCTTTGGTCAGGGAAAAAATAATCGCAAGGTGTGTCGTGTCAAGGAACAGAATCCGGCATGGCACATATTTGACGATCAGATTCCGGATCATCTGGTAGCTGCTGCGGTAGAGTGTGATGTCCGACGATGCGACAGCGGACGCACTCTGCCTGGTATTCTGCATTTCCAGATACGCCACCGTGTAGCCGGCGGCAGTGAAGCGGACGGACAGAAGATCGCACTGTGTCGCAAATTGTTCCTCTGTCTCGAATAGATTTAGAAGCAGCCGGATATAAAAATTATCCTGCAATAAGGAGAGATCGGAACCGGTTTCCGGGATGGCTGCCTGTTTTCTCTCTTTTTCCAGAATGCCGAGAGCCTTCTGGATGGCAGCGTTTAACACATCTTCCGTCAGCTCGAGCTTTACCAGATAATCCAGCACCTGGTAGGAGATCGCCTGTTTTACCAGAGCAAATTCCTCATAGCTGGTTAAGAGAATAAAAAGAGGCGGATGCTCTTGGGACTGACATTTCTCGATCAGCTGCATGCCGTCCATAATCGGCATTTTGATGTCTGTAATTACAATTTCCGGATGCTTTTCCAGAATGATATCATATGCCTGCCTGCCGTTTGTGACAGTGCCTGCAATTTCAATTCCCATGCTCTCCCAGTTTAACATGGAGCGGATGCCGATCTGAACCAGCGGTTCGTCATCCACGATAAGAAGCTGTACCATAACTGTAACCCCATTTCTTTGTTGTAAAAATATCTGTCTGCATCTAGCCGATGTCTTCCTGCGGCGCAAACGGAAGCAGGACGGACACAGTGGTAAATTCGGAAAGCCGGCTTTCCACACGCAGGCCGTAATCTTCGCCGAATTCATACTGCAGCCGCTTGTGCACGTTGCTGACGCCGATTTCCCTGAAAAATTCAGTCTTTTCGTTCTTGTTCTCGGACAAAAGCTGTCTTGCCTGTTCTTCCGTCATGCCGACGCCGTCGTCGGTAATGTCGATCTGAAGAATCGCGTCATTTTTCCGGAAAATGTGAATAGTGATCGTTCCGGGTGTTCCCTTTGGCTCAATGCCATGAAAGATAGAATTTTCCACGACCGGCTGTAAGGTGAAGCGCGGAATCAGACAGCTTAATGCCGCCTCGTCATCGATCCTGTATTCTAGGGAGATGGTTCCTCCATAACGGTATTTCTGAATCGTAAAATAATCATCCAGAAGGGAGAGTTCTGCAGAGAGCGGAACCGCCTTCTCTGTTCCCTTTGCGATGTTTTTTAAAAGTCTGGAGAGCGCCGTCGTCATCTCCGCGATGCCAGGCGCATTCTGGATCGTTGCCATCCATTTGATGGAATTGAGCGTGTTGTAGAGAAAATGCGGATTGATCTGGCTCTGCAGCATTTTGTACTCGTACTCACGCTTCTCATTCTCATCGCGGATCCGTTGATCCATCAGTGTTTTCACATCTTCGGCGAGATCGTTGATGCTTCTGCCGATGTCGCCGAGCTCATGCTGCCACTCGATCGAGGAGTCGCGCTCGAAATTTCCCTCGGAAATGTGCTTCATTCGGACCTGCAGTTCCTGTACCGGATGATTGATCATATGATTAAAAATCGTGTGAAGAATGATACCGGTAATGACGGCGCACGCCACGATGACGAAAATGATGGATGCAAGCTGTCCGTAAAACGTATTGACCGTGATCAGCTGCGTGATATAGCAGTGTTCCGCGGCGAGCGGAACCGAGATGGAGACGAACTTTCCGTTGGCATTTGAAATCTCCTTTACGATCGTATCGGAGAAAGATGCAATGGAGGAGAGATCTCCCGTAATCTCATAGGAAGGGTTGGCGTCCGTCAGGGTGTAATTGCTGTACACATAGCTGTGATCTTCCAACGTCAGGTAAAAGTCGTTGTTCTGGTAGGTTCCGGCGGTCTTAAGCGGTATGGTGACGACGTTCGGCGACATTTCGATGTAGATAAAACCGAGCTCGTCGGAATTATACTGGCTGTAAAGCGGCCGGATGATCGGAAGATACTGTGAACCGCCGTCGGTTGTCAGGATACCTTCGCTATAAGAATAGGAAGGGCTGCTGTAGTAGCTGTCAAAAAAATAGAGATCCCGAATATCATCTGCCGAGTGGAAGGGCTGGTTGTTGGTGGAAGCAAGAGCCTGGATAAAATCCCGGTTCTTGTAGGAGGCAATAAAAATGCGCTTGATATAGTAGCGGCCATCGTAACTGTTGTAGCTTCCCTTCAGATAAGTAGAGGCGGTGATACGCGCACTCTGGGAACCCTGTGACGACAGATAATTCAGGATAAAAGAGTTCGCCTGACAGTTGCGGACGAAAGAATAAGCATCCTGGATGTTGCTGTCAATGGAGGAGCCGAGCAATGTCAGAGAGGACTCCGCGGTGCGGATCATATTTTGTTTTACACTTTTATAATAGAAAGAATAGCTGATATAGGACACAGCGATACTTAAGAAAATACAGAGTGTAATCGTAGTCAGTGTAATTCGGGATCGAATCGTCGTAAATTTTTTCTTCATACCTTATATTATAGACACAAAAAGAAAATTCGGAAAGAAAAAAATCCATTTTGGGAGAGCGAAAAGCAAAGTGAAGAAAAAAAGACAGGTTTTGAGAAAAAAGACAGGTTTGAGAAGAAAAAATGCAGACGAAAACAGAAAGAGGAAAAAAATGTGAATTTAAACGTAAAAAAATCTATGTCCATTGTATGGCAAAGCCAATATAATAAAATCATCTTATCGGAGAACGATAGAGATACGAAAAGGAGGATTCAGATGAAAAAAAGAGTATTGAGCATGCTTCTTGTAGCAAGCATGACAGGGGCGTTACTTGCAGGTTGTGGCTCTGGGGAAACAGCTTCAACGGATGCATCAGCAGATGCGGCAGCAGACACAAACACCGCTGCGGCAGGCACTGAGACAGCAGCAGATGCGGCTGCGACAGATGGAGAGGCAGTCACTCTCAAATGGGCAATCTGGGATCAGGAGACCACTCCTTACTGGAACGCACTCAAGGAGGCATATGAGGCTGCAAATCCAAACGTCACCATTGAGATGGTAGACCTTGGATCAACCGATTACATGACTGTCCTTGCAACGGAGTTATCCGGAAGCGGATCGGACTTCGATGTGGTTACGATCAAGGATGTACCGGGTTACGCAACGCTGGTTCAGAAGAACACGCTGGAGTCCCTGGATGATTACATCACAGATGCAGGAATTAACCTCGCAGACTTCAACGGAATCACAGATCAGGTAACAGTAGATGGAAGCTTATATGAACTTCCGTTCAGAAGCGATTACTGGCTGATCTACTACAACAAAGATGTATTTGATGCAGCAGGCATTGCTTATCCGTCCAACGATATGACGATGGAAGATTACGATGCACTGGCAAGACAGCTGACAGATACCACCTACGGTTCCCAGGTATACGGATGCCATTATCACACATGGAGATCCGCAGTCGAACTGTTCGGAATCCTGGATGGAAAACACTCTATCCTGGACGGCAATTACGACTGGATGATTCCGTACTATGACATGATCTTAAGTGAAGAGGATGACGGTGTATGCCAGACCTACACAGACTTAAGCACAGAAGGTCTTCACTACTCCGCAGCATTCTCCAACGGAAATGTTGCTATGATGAACATGGGTTCCTGGTTCATCTCCACATTGATTTCCAACCTTGACAGCGGCGAGTATGACAGCTCCCTCTGCGGCAACTGGGGTATCGCAAGCTATCCGCATCCGGACGGAGCAGAGGCAGGCAGCACGATCGCTACGATCACAGGTCTTGCTGTTACAAGCGCTTCCGCGAACAAGGACGCAGCATTTGATTTTGTAAACTGGGTATCCGGTACAGAGGGTGCCAAGGTAATGGCTTCCACCGGTAACTTCCCGGCAATTATGACGGACGATGTCATCAACACAATCGCCGGCATGGCAGGATTCCCGACAGACGAGGGCAGCAAGGAAGCATTAAATATCACAAATGCATACCTTGAGGTACCGTATGCTGAGAACGTATCAGAGATCAACAGTATCCTCGACACCTACCACACTTCCATCATGAACCGTGAAGTGACCGTAGAAGAGGGTGTAGCATCCATGAATGAGCAGGTTGGAAAGATTCTGAACCAGTAATGGAACGGAAGCATAACCACGACTGCTGATAAAAGGGCTGGCTGAAAACAGCCGGCCCTTAAAAATGAAACAGCTTAAAGGAGAAAGGAAATAAGCCGTATCTGGCTTTTGGGCATGGTTATGGATAAGAAGAAAGCAGAAAAATTAGAGCAGATGGAAGCCGAAATGGCAAGACTGTGGGAACAAAGTCAGAACGAAACTGATAACAAGAAAAAACAGAAACTGATTCAAAACAGAAACAAACTGCAGTGGAAGGCTGCTGCAATGCGAAGCGGCCGCAAACTGTCAAAGCAGACCAGAGACGATCTGGTTGCCTATTCTTTCATTGCGCCGAACTTCATCGGATTCGCCGTATTTACATTGATCCCGATCATATTTGCCTTTATTCTGGCATTTACGGAATGGGATGGAAACAACCCGATTCAGTTTGTCGGACTTTCCAATTTCTTGAAACTGCCGTCGGATACTTTTTTCACGGCATCCTTAAAAAACACGATTATCTACTGTGTCGGCACGGTACCGCTTACCATGGTTGTGTCGCTGGCACTGGCAATTGTCTTAAACCAGAAGGTGAAGGGAAGAGGTTTTTTTAGAACGGTATCGTTCTTCCCGTATGTAGCATCCCTCGTTGCCATCACAACGGTATGGTCCATGATTTTTCATCCGACCAAGGGACCGGTGAATTATCTTTTGATGACAATCTGCGGGATCGAGCAGAAGAATCTGCCGAACTGGTTTAGCGGAAATCTGATTATGCTGACACTTATTTTATTCAGTGTCTGGAAATATATGGGTTACTACATGGTAATCTACCTTGCGGGACTGCAGGGAATCTCGTCGGAATTATACGAGGCGGGAAGCCTCGACGGGGCGACGACCTGGCAGAAATTTAAATATATCACCTGGCCGCAGCTGCGATCCACCACCTTTTTCGTTGTCGTGATGCTGACGATCAACTGCTTTAAGGTGTACGACATCGCCATCATGCTGGCAGGCGGAAGCCAGGGCAAGTTAAGCAACTCTGCATCCGTACTTGTTTACTACATTTACGAAAATGCATTTGACTACTGGAAACTCGGTTATGCGAGTGCGGTCGCAATGGTACTGTTTGTACTGGTACTTGCTGTAACGATTATACAGTTTGCATATGAGAAGAAGTTAGAGGACTAGAAAGGGGGAGAACAGAGATGAGAGAGATAATGACAAAGCAGAAAAAAGAAACATCAATGAAACGAAACAATCTGATCAAGAAGTTCTTCCTGTATCTGATTTTACTGATTATCACGGCGGCAATGTTGATCCCGTTTATCTGGATGCTGTCCGCTTCCATTAAGACAGACCGTGAAGTATTCCAGATGACGCCGTTTGTTCTGATTCCGGAGACACCGCGCTGGAGCAATTACGTGGATATCTGGACGAAGATTCCGTTTGGCACGTTCGTGAAGAACACCGTGTTCCTCACAATCGTGGTGACCGCCTTACAGCTTTTGACAAGCAGCTTTGCAGCATACTCTTTTGCAAAACTGGAGTTCAAGCATAAGAATGCACTGTTCATGGCATACATTGCGACCATCGCTATGCCGTGGCAGGTATACATGGTTCCGCAGTTTATCATGATGCGTAAGATGGGATTGAATGATAAGCTGCTCGCAATGATCTGTCTGCAGGCATTTTCCGCATTCGGTGTGTTCATGATGAGACAGTTCTATGACGGTATTCCGAACGAACTGTGTGAGGCGGCGAGAGTCGACGGCATGAGCGAATACAAAATTTATTCGCACATCATGCTTCCGCTGTCAAAACCGGCGCTGTCCACGCTGACAATCTTCACCTTCGTGGCAACGTGGAATGACTACCTCGGACCATTGATTTACTTAAAATCCCAGGAGAAGAAGACCATTCAGTTAGGTCTCAAAATGTTCATCGGTCAGTATTCCTCCCAGTACGGACTGATTATGGCAGGGTCGGTACTTTCCCTGATTCCGGTACTCATCGTATTTATCTGTCTGCAGAGATACTTTGTAGAGGGAATTGCATCTACCGGTTTAAAGGGCTAAGGCCGAAGGTATGTAACAAAGCTGTCACACAAAAAGAGATCGTTTGTGTGACGGCTTTGTTTTACTCTACAGGAATAACGTGTTGGATAAACATAACATGATTTGAAAACGGAAAAGGAGAAGAAGGGTATGCGATACGAAGAAAAACCGCAGATCACAGAGCAGGAGATCAGAGAGGCGATGGATTTCTCCACGGCGCAGGTAAAGCGCAATCTGCCGGAGTTCACGACGAAGTTCCAGAAGGCTTACAGCGAGAACGGGTTTTACGCGCCGACGGACAATGTGGACTGGACGACGGGATTCTGGACGGGCGAGATCTGGCTGTCCTACGAGGATACCGGGAAAGACATCTATAAAAAAGCCGGCGAAATCCAGATTGACAGCTTTTTGAACCGCATTGAAAACAAGATCGAAGTCGATCACCACGATATGGGATTTTTGTATTCCCCGTCCTGCGTGGCGGGCTATAAACTGACCGGGAATGAGACGGGAAGAAAGGCAGCCATACTGGCAGCCGATCAGCTCATCCGCAGATTTCACCCGATGGGCAATTTTATACAGGCGTGGGGTGCGATGGATGCACCGGAAAACTACCGGCTGATCATCGACTGTCTTTTAAATCTGCCGCTGCTCTACTGGGCGTCGGAGGAGACCGGCGATCCGAAGTATCGGGACATTGCGGAGAAGCATATTCACACGGCGGTCGCCAATGTGATCCGTGAGGATCATTCCACCTGGCACACCTTTTTCTTCGATATGAAGACGGGGGCACCGGATCACGGAGCCACCTGTCAGGGATACCGCGACGGTTCCGCGTGGGCGAGAGGTCAGGCGTGGGGCATCTACGGGATGGCACTCGCCTACAAGTACACGGAAAGGGAAGAATACATTCAGAAGTTCCGGGATGTCACAGACTTTTTTCTGGCGCATCTGCCCAAGGATATGGTACCGTTCTGGGATCTGGAGTTCACGGACGGGGACGATCAGCCGAGAGATTCCTCCTCGGCGTCGATCGCGGCATGCGGAATGCTTGAGATTGCAAAATATCTAAAGCCGGATGAGGCGGAAGCTTACCGTGCAACGGCAAAGCGGCTGATGAAGGCGCTGTACGACGGATACGCGGTGAAAGATCCCAAAGAGTCGAACGGGCTGGTGTTACACAGCACCTATTCCAACCACTCTCCGTATAATACCTGCAATCATTACGGGGTGGACGAGTGCAATATCTGGGGAGACTATTTTTACATGGAAGCGCTCATGCGGCTGAAAAAAGACTGGAATCCGTATTGGTAACAAGGGAAAAAGGAAGGTATGGCAGGATGAAAAGAGAAGCATTTTTTGACAGGGATGCATCACACTATTACTGTGAGGATGGAAAAGCGGTCGGGGCGTACTGCAGGGAGCAATTTCCAGAAGATGTCGCGCAGACGCTTGCGGTGGCGGACGGTGTGTGCCGGAAATATTTTCTGTTCAACTCCAAGTGGGATCTGGAGCAGACCGACGAGCCGGTACAGTTTGACGGAGCGATCGACTGGACGTATATGCCGGCAGACGATCCGGAATTTGTCTGGCAGTTCAACAGACACCGCTTTTTCATGACGCTCGGTCAGGCGTATCAGATGACCGGGGATGAGAAATATGCGAGAGCGTTTATGGAGATTGCGGAGGACTGGATTGATCATGTCCCGCTGAACGAGAAGTATGCGGCGGGACCGTGGAGAAGCCTTGACACCGGCTTCCGCGGGGAATACTGGAGCAAGGCAATCTGGCTGTTTCATGACAGCCCGACGCTCACGGAAGCGTTTTTGCAGAAGTATTATGACAGCATGATCCTGCAGGCGGAACACATCATGGAATGTCATTCCGCGTACCGTTATATGAGCAACTGGGGCGTCATTGAGAATCACGGGCTGTTTGAGATCGGCGTGTGTCTCCCGCAGAGCGGGAAGACAAAGCAGTTTATCGCGTTTGCCGTGAAGAATCTTGAGGTGCAGGTGCGGATGCAGATCATGCCGGACGGCGTGCACTGGGAGCAGTCGCCGATGTATCACAACGAGGTGCTGCACTGCCTGTTAGACGTGATCCTTCTGGCAAAGCGGAACGGCATTGCACTGCCGGACGTGATCCTGCGCCAGACGGAGAAGATGGCAATGGCGGATGTTGCGTGGTTAAAGCCGGATCATCACATTGTGATGATGGGGGACAGCGACGACGTGGATGTGCGGGACCGCATCAGCGTGGCGGCGTATCTGTTTTTAAATCCGGTGCTCCGGTTTGGCGGATTTGACCGTCTTGATTATGAAAGCATCTGGGATCTCGGCATGAAAGCCGGGGAAGAATATGCGGTGATGGAGCGCAGAAAACCGGACTTTACATCGCTGTTTCTGGAACACAGCGGGAATACCTATTTCCGGTCGGACTGGTCAGAGCGCGCCAATTTCCTGCATCTGCATTCTGGGACGATGGGAGCCGGGCACGGACATTCTGATAAGCTGCACATCGACCTGGTTGTAAACGGCGAGGATGTGCTGATGGACGGCGGCAGGTATACCTACGTGTCGGGATCAAAGCGTTTTTCGTACAAGGACCCGTCGGGACACAATACGATCACAGTGGATGATCTGCCGTTTACCGTCTGCAAGGATTCCTGGGAGTGCTCGAAGCTTTCCCAGCCGGTCAAAGAGAATTTCCGGTGCACAAAGCTGGCGGAATTTGCACAGGCGGGGCAGCTCGGCTACATGGATCTTCTGGGCGGTGTCTATGTGAACCGGAAGGTGGTTTACATAAAGCCGGATCTGTATGTTCTGGCGGACGAGATGTACACCGGGGATCGTCACACCTACCAGCAGTATTTTCATTTTAACAATCACGGCACGGTGACACAAAATGCGCCGGGAGAAAAGAAGTTCCCATGTGTGGCCTATCGTGGTAAAATGGCAGAAGCGGATTTTTATTTTGTGTCGGCGCAGGTGAAGGCAGAGCTTAAGAGCGGCCACATTGCAAGACATTATAATGTGGAAGAGGAAAATACGGTGTGCAAGGTGACAAAGCAGGGAGAAGGCTTTACCAGCCTTATCACGGTCATCGATGCACAGCCGGGACGTCCGCTTTCGATTGAGAAGCTTCCGGTGCGCTCGGCATTAAAGCAGACAGACTATCCGGAGACGATGGCGGAGGCATTAAAGATTACCGCAGGGGAAAAGGAATATGTGGTGATCCTCTGCCATCAGGAGGTCAATTCGCCGACCGACCTCGTGGAGGCAGACGGCTGCATGGGTTACGGAAATGTGATCGTTTTTGACAAGGCAGGGGACGTGCTGGTGGGCGACGTTTTGAACTGGTAGGAGAGAAGCAAAAAGGAGGATGCGCGGTGCGAAAAAAACTGGAACACTGGTGGACTTATCATAAGGGTATCGTTATTTTTGCAGTGGTTCTCGCAGCAGCGGTCCTCTATGTCGCTGGCACCATGGGGAAAAAAGAAAAGACACAGATTCTCATGGGAGAAGTGGTCAACAATGTGCAGGACGATGCGGTGACAACCCGGATGGAGGAGGCGATCCTCGCCGGGATCGGGGGTGATCCTAACGGGGAGGAGGTCGTCGTGGACACAGCGCTTACCATGGATGCAGCCGCGCTGGGGCAGACGCCGATCGCCGATGCCAATACGCAGGATTCCCTCGCAACGATCACGACGTACGTGTATGCGCACGAGCTCGACTTCATGATTCTGGAAAAAGATGTGTTTGACTATTACTGTAACCTGAATGCGTTTGCTGATCTTAGGGAACTGCTGGGCGCTGGGGCATGTGAAGCGCTGGGGGCGCGCATCTATGAAAAAAACGGTGTGGCATGCGGCATCACACTGACAGATACCGCGTTTGTGAAGCAGTACGGGATTACGCTCTTAGACCCGGTGATCGGGATTGTGAGCGGATCAGAGAGGAAGGAGCAGGCGGTCGGGATGCTCCGGTGGATCTTTGAGGAGAACGCCGGGGTGGCAGCCGCGTTTTCGGCAGAGGAATACAAAGCGATGATTTCGCAGGAAGAGACAGGGAGGAAAGACGATGGGAAAAATGTTTGATATGGACAATCCGGTCTGGCGTTTTATGGGAAAGGTGACGGATATGTTTTTTCTGACATGTCTGTGGCTGCTTTTTTCACTGCCGGTCGTAACAATCGGGGCGGCGACGTGTGCACTGTGCTATTGCTCCATGACGTTAGCGTCCAACAAGGAGGGCTACATCCGGGAAGATTTTGTGCGGGCGTTTAAGGAGAATTTTAAATCTGCGACGATCGCCTGGATCGGAATGCTGGCGCTCGGAATCTTTTTCGGAGCGGATTTATATTTTTATTATCACCTCGCAGGCGGCGTCGGAACGGTGTTTTTCTGGATTTTTCTGGTGCTGTCGGTGATTTTTGTCTTCGTTGCCCTGTATGTGTTCCCACTGCTGGCATGGACAGACGCGGATTTAAAGAAGACGCTTGCGCTTGCGTTTGTGATGTCGTTTAAGAACTTCGGCTGGACGCTTCTGATGCTGACATCCGCGGCACTGTTTATCACGGCAGCGCTGTTTGTGTTCTGGCCGCTGCTTTTCGTGTCGGTCGGCGGTATTGCATATGTACACGCGAAGATCCTGGCGTTTGTTTTTTCACAGTATAAATGGAGAGATGAGGGGAAAGATGGCAGTGATAACGATTAAGATACAGAATAAGGACGGCATGACCCTAAGTGTTGCCAGAGGAGAGGATGAGGCGGCACTGGTCTACACGAAAGAATACGAGGAGGGGGATGAGATCATCTTTGAGATCTCCCCGAAAAATGCCTTCTACGAACTGATGGCGGACGATGCGCTCGGGGCGGCAACCGTCTATGTGACCGGGGACGTCCACTACAGGATTCCGTTCGGGGAGAGAAAGATTTCCTACTCGCCCAAGACATTTTCCGGGAACCGGCATTTAATCACCGCAAAGCTTGCGGATATGACATGCTTTGGCTCCTGCAGGAATCTTGCAAAAAATGTGATGGACCAGCATGGGGAGAACAACTGTTATCCGCATGCATCGGCGAATGTGGAGACGCGCGGGGAGGCGGTGTTCGCCGCCAGAAACGCGATCGACGGCGTCACGGTGAATGATGCGCACGGAGAATGGCCGTATGAATCGTGGGGAATCAACCGACGCGAGGATGCGAATATGAAGCTGGAATTCGGCAGAAAGGTGGCGGTCAGCCGCATCCGTCTGTACACAAGGGCGGATTTCCCGCACGATAACTGGTGGAAGCAGGTGACGATCCGGTTCTCGGATGGAAGCGAGGTCGTGGCAGAGCTGGAAAAAAGCGAAAAGCCGCACGAGATCGTATTCGAGGAGCGGGTTATCACAGAACTGACCTTGGAAAAGCTGAAAAAAGCGGACGACCCGTCGCCGTTCCCTGCGCTGACGCAGATTGAAGTATACGGAAGAGAAGCGGAGGAGTTATAAGCGTATATCGGAGGAACAGAAGATATCCAGAAACCGGAGTTGGAAAAGACAAGTCTGACTTTGGGATTCTGGATATTTTATTTGCTTATGGGAAAAATTTGTGTGACTTGTGCATAGAATAAAATAGCAACTTGACGTACGCAATGACGTACGCTATAATAACTATGACATAAAAATCTCGACATTCATAAGCATAAAAGAACATAAGGCAACTACATCGGATTTGATGTAACTAAAATGAAGAACAAGAATGTACGAGAATGGAACAAGAGATTTTCAAATGACAAAATAACAAAAAAATATAGAAATTACACTACAAGCAAAAGGGAGATTTATTATGTCGGCAATCAATATAACAAATGCAAGAAAGGAACTCTACAGTCTGGTAGAAGACGTTAATCGCTACAGCGAACCGGCTTTAATTGTAAGCAAAAAAGGAAATGCAGTTCTTGTTTCCGAAAGTGATTGGAATGCAATTCAGGAAACAGTATATTTGAACGCAATTCCAGGTATGGCTGAATCTATAAGAAGCGGGATGGATACGCGGTTAGAAGATTGTGTGCCAGAGGAAGATGTAGAATGGTAGATCTATGTACAGAATTATATATGATAAGCAGGCAGTAAAAGATATTAAGAATTTGAAGAGTGCCAGACTTGATGATAAGGCGAAAAAGCTGATAGAGGTCATCCGGGAAACCCCTTTTCAAAATCCACCACCCTATGAAGCGCTGGTTGGAAATTTGCAGGGAGTTTATTCGCGAAGAATCAATATTCAGCACAGGCTGGTTTATCAGGTGTATAGTGAGCCAGTGGAATGGAAAGGGATGAGGTATGATGGAACCGTGAAAATAATTAGAATGTGGACACATTATGATGGAGTCTGCTAATATTTTTACGCCAACAGGAAGGCCGAAAGCTACCGGGACGCATTGCGGTTCTCCTTTTTTTATGGTAGAGTAGAATAGAACGAAAACAAAAGACGGCTTAGGATAACAGGAGGATATAGATAGAATGGAGCAGTACAAGCAGGAGTTTATTGAATTTATGGTGGAGAGCGATGTGCTCAAGTTCGGGGAGTTTACCTTAAAAAGCGGCAGGAAATCCCCGTTTTTTATGAATGCGGGGGCTTATGTGACCGGATCCCAGCTGATGCGTCTGGGAGAGTATTATGCCAGAGCGATTCATGAGACCTATGGGGATGATTTTGATGTGCTGTTTGGACCGGCATACAAGGGAATTCCGATCAGCGTTGTGACTGCGGTGGCGTTTCACAATCTGTATGGCAAGGAGGTACGCTACTGCTCTGACCGCAAGGAGGAGAAGGATCACGGAGCAGATAAGGGAAGCTTCCTCGGCAGTAAGTTAAAAGACGGCGACCGCGTGGTCATGATTGAGGACGTCACGACTTCCGGCAAATCCATGGAGGAGACGGTTCCGAAGGTGAGAGGAGCGGCAGACGTCACGATCGTGGGGCTGATGGTATCCTTAAACCGTATGGAAAAGGGGCTTGGCGGCGAGAAGAGCGCATTGGAGGAGATCCGCGAAAAGTATGGATTTGAGACGAATGCGATCGTTACCATGGAAGAGGTGGTAGAGCATCTGTACAACCGCACATGCCAGGGACGCGTTGTGATTGACGATACCATCAAAGCTGCCATTGACGACTACTATAAGCAGTATGGCTGCAACTAAGAGAGGGCATCGTCTTGCAGCAGGAATTTTATTTCTGATTTATTTTGTGGTGCTGTTTTATTTTCTGTTCTTTTCGGAGGAGATGGGGCGCACCTACAGCGAGCGGGCATATCATTACAATCTCGTTCCGTTGAAGGAGATCGCGCGTTTTGTAAAATACTGGAGAGTCCTCGGCATGAAAGCCGTACTGCTCAATATTTTGGGAAATGTGGCGGCGTTTCTGCCGTTTGGATTTTTTCTGCCAGTTTTTTCAGGCAGGTGCAAGAAATTCTGGCGGACGGCATTTTACAGTTTTGAACTGAGTCTTCTGGTAGAACTGCTGCAGCTTGTCTTTCGGGTCGGAAGCTTTGATGTGGACGATCTCCTGTTAAATACGCTGGGCGGTATGGCGGGTTACGGCCTATATCGCCTGTTTGTGCGTTATTATCATCAGAGAAATCAGAGAGGAAAAGAAAGTGGCGAGACGACATAGAAACGGATACAGATTTACAGAGAAGACACACTCAAAGAGGGGTGTGGCAGCACTTTTTTTGTCGATTATTTCCATCGGGATACTGGTGGCGGCGGTGGTCGGTTCTTTTGACAGCCGCGGCAACGGGAGCATGTATCTGGGAAGTGCGGGAGTGACATCGATGCTGATCGGCATCTGTGCGCTCGTTCTGGCGGTGAAGAGCCTTGGGGAGGAGAATTCGTTTAAGCTGTTCCCGTATCTTTCGACGCTCTGCTCGCTTCTGATTACCGGAATCTGGGTGGCGCTGTATGTGATCGGCTTTTTGGCATAGGAGAAGAATATGACGGATTTTGAGAAACAGATGGCTTTTATCATGGAGTTGGATAAGATAAAAAAGATAACAAGACAGACCTATCTGTCGGATGGAAGCCGCAAGGAAAATGATGCGGAACATTCCTGGCATCTGGCGCTGATGGCGTTTGTGTTTGCAGATTATGCGAACGAGAAGATTGATGTGCTAAAGACGATGAAGATGGTGCTGCTTCACGATGTGATTGAGATCGACGCCGGGGACACCTACGCATACGATACCGAAGGCAATAAGACCAAGCGGGAGCGCGAGTTGAAGGCGGCGGACCGTATTTTCGGGCTGCTTCCGGATGCACAGCGCATGGAATATCGCGGTCTGTGGGATGAGTTTGAGGCGATGGAGACGGTGGAGGCGAAGTTTGCCAATATGCTGGACAAGGTACAGCCGCTTCTTCTGAACAATGCTTCGGACGGCAAATCCTGGGTGGAGCACGGCGTCAGGGAGTCTCAGGTGCTTGCGCGCAACAGCAGAACACATGAGGGATCCGAGGAATTGTGGGCGTATGCAAAGTCGCTCATTGAGGAAAATGTAAAAAAAGGACGTCTCCAGCCGTAATCCGGATGGATTTGTGTTCAGGCATGGCTGACGTTTTCATAAGGTAATACAAATCCCGCAATGGCGCGGGATTTATTGTTTGTGAGGAGGAATTGATTTGGGATATCAGGAATGTTACAAGGAGACAAATGAACTGGCGGCGGAGCGCTATGAACTGGTAGCGGAACGGATTGCAGAGATTGCAGAGGCGGCGCAGGCGCCGGAGCCGTTTGCGGAGTATTTCCGGACAAATGCCGGATATTTACAGAGCCTTCGTGCACTGTATGAAAAAGGAAAAAGCGGCAGTCTTGCGGCGCGGAGCATGGAGGAATGTGAGGCGGACAATGAGGCGCTCTACGGGGAGATCCTGCCGGAAGCCTACGGGCACAGCTATGCGAATCCGGCCTACGCCGCTGCACGTCTGGGAGAGACGTTCGGCGGAGCGCTCTCGCTTCTTGCGGCACATCTTCGGACGGCATGCGGGGAGGTTTTCCGCGGAAATCTGATGCAGCTTACGATCGCGATGGAGCTGTTTGTGGAGGTCTACAACTGCTTTGAAGGCGCAGCAGCAGATGCCCTGCCGCAGGAAAAAGAAGTGCAGCAGATTTTGTACTGGTATTTTCATGATTATCGGGAGATTTTTGACGAGCGGTCGGTGCGGCGTCTTGTGAATCCTGCGGAGGATTTTGAAAAGGAGATCGTGATGCAGGCGGATCTGTCGGATCTGCGTTACCTTTACCGCTACGGCGCTTATATCGGGGAGAATGAGAGACAGATTGCCGCTTATTTAAATACACTGCCGGAGGCGGATACATACACGGAAGGCTACCGGATCGGTTTTGAGACGACGGGCAAGGATCTGTCCAAAAAGACGGCGGCGCAGGTACGGTATCCGATTGGCTTCGAGCGTATGGTGCGTGCAGCAGTGTGCAATTTTGAAAAAATGGGACTCGAAGTGACCATGCTGGCTTCGGGAACGGCAGCCAACAAGCAGTATGACTACGATCACAGGGAGGATCGCGCGTACTATCTTGACAAGGCGTACGTGGAGCGCGGACTCGAGACGTGGAAAAACGCATTTGAGGAAGAAAAAGTACATGCGAACGGCATGGCGGGGCCGGCGGTGATTGAGGTGTTCGGAGAAGAACCTTTTTCTCCGGAGACAAAAAAAGAGGCATTCCGTTACGGTGAAAAACAGCAGCAGCTCTGTGTGTATGAGATGAGCCAGCGCGGACAGATCACGAATCAGTACATCAAGGGGGAGGAGCGCAGTTTTACGATCATTGCCTACCCGCTTCCGTCGATCGGCGCCCGCTTTGAGGAGATTTTCGCGGAGACGGTGAAGATCAATACGTTAGATTACATGCTCTACCGCAACATGCAGCAGAAGATGATCGACGTGCTCGATCAGGCGGACCGCGTGCACATCACCGGAAAAGGAGCCAATAAGACCGACTTATATGTCAACATCTGGAAGCTTCGGAATCCTGAAGGGGAGACCGCATTTGAGAACTGTGTGGCGGACGTGAATATTCCGGTGGGCGAGGTGTTTACATCGCCGGTGCTTGAGGGAACGAACGGAAAGCTGCATGTCGGACAGGTATATCTGAACGGTCTGAATTACAAGAATCTGGAGATCGATTTTAAGGACGGCATGGTGGAAAAATACACCTGCACCAATTTCGAGGATGAGGCGGAGAACAAAAACTATATCCGCGACAATGTGCTGATGCACCATGAGACGCTGCCGATGGGAGAATTTGCAATCGGCACGAACACGACGGCATACCGGATGGCGCGCGACTATGACATTGCGGACAAACTGCCGATTCTGATTGCGGAGAAGACCGGCCCGCACTTTGCGGTGGGGGACACCTGCTACAGCCATGAGGAGGACAACCTCTCTTACAATCCGGATGGAAAAGCGATTGTAGCGCGGGAGAATACGGTATCGGCGCAGCGCCATGAGAATCCGGAAAAGGCATATTTAAACTGCCACACCGATATTACGATTCCGTACGACGAGCTGGATAAGATCACTGTGATCCGGAAGGACGGTACGACAGAGGATATCATCGCGGACGGACGTTTTGTGCTTGCCGGAACGGAGGCGTTGAACGGACCGCTGGACCGGTAGGAAGGTGAGCCGGGCGGGATAGATACTTATATTAGCTGTATTTATAAATCACATAAAAAGTGTTAATTGGACTTCTAAATGCGCGGACGCTATACTAAGAGCAGATTGAGAAACTGGCGCATGGGAAGGATTCGGTTCCGCGCGCAGGATTCGTGCCCCGGCGCACCCGGCACGAACCCGGTATGGCAGAATGTGCGCAGAAATGAGGAGCAATATGGCAAAAGTAGGTATTGTGATGGGCAGTGATTCCGATATGCCGGTAATGGCAAAGGCTGCCGACATTTTAGAGAAGCTTGGAATTGACTATGAGATGACGATTATCTCGGCACACCGTGAGCCGGATGTATTTTTCGAGTATGCAAAGAGCGCAGAGGCGAAGGGCTTTAAGGTCATTATCGCAGGCGCGGGCATGGCGGCGCATCTTCCGGGAATGTGCGCGGCGATCTTCCCGATGCCGGTCATCGGTATCCCGATGCACACCACGTCCCTCGGCGGACGCGACTCCCTGTACTCCATCGTACAGATGCCGTCCGGCATTCCGGTTGCCACAGTGGCGATCAACGGCGGTGCAAATGCAGGATTACTTGCAGCAAAGATTCTGGCAACATCAGATGATGCAATTTTGCAAAAATTAAAAGAATATTCCAAAGAATTAAAAGAGCAGGTGCAGGCGAAGGATGCCAGACTGCAGGAAGTGGGATATCAGAATTACTAGGAACAGGAACGGATGATTTTGCAAAAAGTCGCCCGTGTTGCGTTGGATAGACAACAGACAAGCATATAGGAGGAAAATAGGATGGATTACAAGAATTCCGGTGTGGATATCGAGGCAGGATACAAGTCTGTAGAACTCATGAAAAAGTATGTAAAGGGAACCATGCGCCCGGAGGTGCTTGGCGGACTTGGCGGATTTTCCGGTGCGTTCTCCATGGAGAGCTTTAAAAATATGGAGAAGCCTACGTTAGTATCCGGCACAGACGGCTGCGGAACGAAGGTAAAACTGGCATTTTTACTGGACAAGCATGACACGATCGGTATTGACTGTGTTGCCATGTGTGTGAACGATATTGCATGTGCCGGCGGCGAGCCGCTGTTTTTCCTTGACTATATTGCCTGTGGCAAGAACTATCCGGAGAAGATTGCGACGATCGTGTCCGGTGTGGCGGAGGGCTGCAAGCAGGCAGGCTGTGCGTTGATCGGCGGTGAGACGGCAGAACATCCGGGGCTGATGCCGGAGAATGAGTACGATCTGGCCGGTTTTTCCGTTGGTATCGTGGATGAAAAGGACATTATTACGGGAGCTGATCTTGCGGCGGGCGATGTTTTGATCGGTATGGCAAGCTCCGGCGTTCATTCCAACGGATTCTCTCTGGTGAGAAAGATTTTCTCCATGGATGCGGATACGTTAAATACCTATCATGAGGAGCTTGGCAAAACACTTGGCGAGGCGCTTTTAGCTCCGACCAGAATTTACGTGAAGGCACTCCGTGAGGTGAAGGAAGCGGGCGTCCGCGTAAAAGCATGCAGCCATATCACAGGCGGTGGTTTCTATGAGAATATCCCGCGTATGCTTCCAGAGGGAAAGCATGCGGTTATCCGGAAGGACAGCTACGAAGTTCCGGCGATCTTTCAGATGATGGCACGCGAGGGCAAAGTTGAGGAGCAGATGATGTACAACACCTACAATATGGGTATCGGCATGATCGTGGCAGTGGATCCGGCGGACGTGGACAAGACGATCGCGGCAATGAAGGCAGCAGGAGACACACCGTATATTGTCGGCGAGATCAAGGATGGTGAAAAAGGAGTAACCTTATGCTAAAAGTAGCGGTACTGGTGTCCGGAGGCGGCACGAATCTGCAGGCAATCTTAGACGCCATCGATGAGGGCAGAATCACGAACGCCCGGGTAGACGTTGTGATCAGCAACAATCCAGGGGCGTATGCGTTGGAGCGTGCGAAAGGGCACGGCATTGAGGCGCTTTGCATTTCACCGAAGGATTATGAGAGCCGTGAGGCATTCAATGAAGCGTTTCTGGCGAAGCTTGACAGCTATCAGGTGGATCTGGTGGTGTTGGCAGGATTTCTCGTTGTAATTCCGGAGCAGATGATCGCGCAGTACCGCAACCGGATCATCAATATTCATCCGTCACTGATCCCGTCTTTCTGCGGCAAAGGCTTTTACGGCTTGAAAGTACATGAGGGAGCGCTTGCGCGCGGCGTGAAAGTTACGGGTGCAACGGTTCATTTTGTGGATGAGGGAACGGATACAGGACCGATCATTTTGCAGAAGCCGGTGGCGGTCGAAGAGGGAGATACCCCGGAGATTTTACAGCGCCGTGTGATGGAGCAGGCAGAGTGGATCATTCTTCCGCAGGCGATCGATCTGATTGCAAACGGCAGAGTGTCTGTTGCAAACGGACATGTGACAGTTGAGAAATAAGCGTATGAGTTACAGAGTGCAGGAGGAAGCGGATATGAAGGTATTGGTAGTTGGAAGCGGCGGACGTGAGCATGCGATCGTGACGAGTGTGGCAAAGAGCCCGCGCGTGGATAAGATCTACTGTGCGCCGGGAAACGCAGGAATTGCATCGCTTGCAGAGTGTGTTGCGATCGGAGCGATGGAGTTCGGCAAACTGGTGGCGTTCGCGAAGGAGCATGCAGTTGATTTTACAATTGTCGGCATGGATGATCCGCTCGTTGGCGGAATTGTGGATGTGTTTGAGGCGGAGGGCTTAAAGGTATTCGGACCGCGGAAGAATGCGGCGATCCTTGAAGGCTCCAAGGCATTTTCCAAGGATCTGATGAAAAAATATCACATTCCGACGGCTGCCTACGAGAATTTCACATCTGCAGAGGATGCGCTTACTTATCTGGAGACGGCGAAGATGCCGATCGTATTGAAGGCGGACGGACTGGCGCTCGGAAAGGGTGTTTTGATCTGCAATACGCTCGAGGAGGCAAAGGCGGGTGTTAAGGAGATCATGGAGGACAAGAAGTTCGGCTCCGCGGGAAATACGATGGTCGTGGAGGAGTTCATGACCGGACGCGAGGTATCGGTGCTTTCCTATGTAGACGGCAAGACGATCAAGATCATGTCCTCAGCGCAGGATCACAAGCGCGCAAAGGACGGCGATCAGGGACTCAACACCGGCGGCATGGGTAATTTTTCCCCGAGCCCGTTCTACACAAAGGAAGTGGACGAGTTCTGCCAAAAGCACATCTATCAGGCGACTGTGGATGCGATGGCGGCGGAGGGAAGACCGTTTACCGGCGTTATTTTCTTCGGTCTGATGCTGACGGAGGACGGACCGAAGGTGCTTGAGTACAATGCGCGTTTTGGTGATCCGGAGGCACAGGTGGTGCTCCCACGCATGAAGAATGACATCATTGATGTGATGGAGGCATGCGTCGATGGAAAGCTGGATACGATCGACCTTCAGTTTGAAGACAATGCGGCGGTATGTGTGGTGCTTGCATCCGACGGTTATCCGGTGTCCTATGAGAAGGGATTTCCGATCACAGGACTTGAAAAGTTCGACGGAAAGGACGATTATTTCTGCTTCCATGCGGGAACGAAGTTCGATGAGAACGGCACGATCGTCACGAACGGCGGGCGTGTGCTCGGCATTACGGCGACCGGAAAAGATTTAAAGGAGGCGCGCGCAAAAGCATACGAGGCAACAGAGTGGGTTGATTTTGCGAATAAGTACATGCGCCATGACATCGGACGTGCGATCGACGAGGTAAAGTAGAATAAAAAGAAACAGGAAGCTCCCGTTCGTGGGATGCCGGTATTTTCTACAGAGTGCTGTGGAAAAGAGAGGTATCACGCGCACGGGAGTTTTTTTTGATTCATAGGAAATTACGTTCTATGAATGAAAAAGCCCTCCGGGCAGGATCGCACTGCATCGGAGTGGAATTATATCGCTAGAGCAACCCGCCGCAGGCGGAGAATCATGCAAAACAGGATTCTTTCTTGCAGGAAATATTGTGTTATGTCAAAAAATGAAAAGCTTAATGCATTATATGAAAAGTTTAGTGTGTTAAGCAGTACACCATGATTGCCTGCTGGACGGTGAGCAGGTGCTTTTTAAATTCATATCCGACGAAATAGTCGGAGTCGATGACGTCGTTTGAGACTTCCTCGCCGCGGTAAAAAGGCGGGCAGGGATTTAAGATGGCACCCTCGTTTGCCAGCTTCATGGCAGCAAGATCGACGGTGCAGCCGCGGGAGGCGGAAAGAAGGTCGGCCGGCAGTGAGTCGGTGCAGATGATGTCTTTTCCACGGATCGCGTCGCCGATGCATTTATGCGAGGGCACGCCATCCATCTCATATCCCGGAATACAGCACTGCTCCAGCGAAAAGCCCATCACTTCGGAGGCTTCCTTCCAAGCCAGCCCGATATTTCCTGTGACACCGCAGAACAGAAAGTGATCCTTGGTAAAATCATTCCGTATTTTTGAGAGCGCATACAGATCTGCAACCATTTCACAGGGATGATTTACGTCGGTCAGCGCATTGATGACAGGTACGGATGCAGATGCAGCGATTTTTTCCAAAGCGGCCATATCCCGGTGGCGGACGACAAGCAGATTGGCCCAGTTGTTGAGGTAGCCGACGACGTCTTGCAAATCTTCCTTTTTGTCGAGAGCGGAACTTGGAAACAAAATCGGCTGACCGCCCAAAAGCGCGATGCCCTTCTCAAACGTGACCCTTGTGCGGATGCTGGATTCCGGGAAAAATAAAACGACGCTTTTGCCCTGCAGCAGATTCTGATAGTGCCCCTCCAGGATCTCATCGGTGATATGGAAGATTTCGTAAATGTCAGCTTTGGTATAGTCGGTCAATCGGAGAAAATGTTTCAATGGAACCGCCTTTCTGGCTGCCGGTGCGGTAGTGCGGCAGACCTGTGCTAAATGTCAGAAAAATCAATGGGTTGCGCTCTTATCGTATCATTTTTGCGGGTTAGAAGGAAGCTATAATATTAGAAGAAAGCTATATTTTTGTGGGATATGCTTTAGAAACAGTGCTAAAGATGTTTTGCGGGTCTGGAGTGGAGAAAAGGTGCGCTCAGACCCATGAGTTGGAATTATGTTAACTTATTTGAAATGTTTTTGTGCGACACCGGGTCTGTAGATGTGAAAATAAGCAGCTAGACCCGGGAAATGGAAATTATGTCAACCATTTTGGATAGTCAAGCCCGGAAACAGGGTCTGGGGAGAGAAAAATACGCTTCCAGACCCGCCCAAGGAAGAAAACCAGGTCTAGGGAATGTGAAAACAAGCAATTAGACCCGGGGATTGAAATTATGTCAATCATTTTGAACAGTCAAGTCCGGAAAACGGGTCTAGGGAAAGAAAAATACGCGCCCAGACCCGCTTAAGGAAGAAAAACGGGTCTGGAGAGAAAAAAATATACTCCAGACCTGTGAGGCTCAGGATTCTATCAGATTTCCATCCCCGCCAGTCTCATCTCCCCTGGCTTTTCGTCACCCGACATAATTCGTGACAGTCTATGTAAGATATGATAAAATGGATGCTGACAGATGCCTCCCGGAAGTTCCACGGAACATTGGATGCACAGAAAGCAGTGCAGAAACAAGGGAAAATGAATCCTAGCGGATGCCTCCCGGAAGTTCCACGGAATATCGGATGTGCAGAAGAGCATCGCCGAGATATGGATGCGCAGAAAGCAGCTGTTTATGGACTTTTGCCGGAACTCAAAATCAGCGTGACAAAACGAGTGCTGGCAGGTTCGCAGGGCAAGCCCCGCAGACATGGAAAGTATGCGTCAAAGAGCGGCTGAAGGTGTATGGGAAAGCAGCGGTCAGGAGAAGGAATCCGGGATAAATATTGACGGTATGCCGGCGGAATAAAGAAAAAATCAGGAGATAAGATGAGTAGATTATTAGAAGAATTTAAAGAATATTTAAAAGAAATGAACCAGTATGATCATGTGACAGGATTATTGCAGTGGGATATGCAGACGACAGTGCCGAAGCTTGGGCAGGCGGCGCATGTGGATGCGCTGACCTATTTTTCCACGAAGAGCTTTGAGATGGGGACATCGGAGAAACTGGGAGAATTTCTGGAGAAACTGGCGCAGCCTGCGGAATATGATGCGTTAGATGACACATGGAGATTCATTGTAAAACGCATGAAGCGCGATTACGACCGCAATAAAAGAATACCGGCGGATTTATATGAGGCGTTTGTGCGGGCAGCGGCGGAATCCGGAAATGCATGGGAAGAAGCAAAAAATGCATCGGACTTTTCCATTTATGCACCGCACCTCCGGAATATGATTGAGATGACGAAGCAGGTAATCGGCTATACAGATCCGGGAAAGGATGTGTATGACGCACTTCTGGAACAGTGTGAGGAGGGCATGGATCAGGCAACGATCGACCGGCTGTTTGAGGAAGTGAAGACGGAACTGATACCGTTAGTAGAGCAGATTACTGCAAAGAAAATGCCGGAAAATCCGACATTTCATGCCTATGCTGATCCGGACGCACAGCGCAGGGTACAGTGGCTGCTGCTTGATTACATCGGATTCTGCAGGGATGCGGGAGCGGTCGGGGAGACGGAGCATCCGTTTACGACGAATTTTTCTTCAAAGGATGTGCGTGTGACGAACCACTACTATGAGACGGAGCCGCTCAGCGCCATGTTTTCTGCGATTCATGAGGGCGGACATGCAATTTTTGAACAGAATGTCAACCCGGAATACGACAATACGGTGGCGGGCAGCTGCTGCTATATGGGGGTGCATGAGAGCCAGTCGCGCTTTTATGAGAATATTCTCGGAAGAAATATCAATTTCTGGAAGCCGATCTATGAAAAACTGGGAGAATTGCTTCCACAGTTTAAGAACGTGACACTCGAAGCGTTTGAGCGTGAAATCAACCGCGTGGAGAACAGTATGGTGCGCACCGAGGCGGATGAGGTAACGTATTGCTTCCATATTATATTGCGTTATGAGATGGAAAAAGCGATTTTCTACGATCATGTGCCGGTGGAAAAACTTCCGGAGCTCTGGAATCAGAAAATGCAGGAATACTTGCATATCACTCCGAAAAATGACGCCGAAGGCATCTTGCAGGATGTACATTGGTCGGACGGCTCGTTTGGGTATTTCCCGTCCTATCTGCTGGGCAGCATCTATGACGGCATGTACCTCGAGAAGATGGAGGAGGAACTCGGCTCCGTGGATGAGATCCTGGCAGACGGCAGAATCGGTGAGATCACAAAATGGCTCAATGAGAAGATTCACTGGTATGGAAGCACGCGGACACCGAAAGAGGTAATTGCGGCAGTGTGCGGGAAAGAAGTGTCCGCGCAGCCGCTCGTGCGCTACATGAAGAAAAAATACACGAGACTGTATGGACTTTCCGAGGAAGCCTAGACAAAAGAGAGAGAACGGGAGATGATGTCATGAAACGTGGAATCATATTTGACATGGACGGAACCCTGTGGGATTCCGCAGAGAATGTGGCGAAGTCCTGGAATGTGGCAATCCGGCAGTACGGGGTCAGGGAGAAAGAACTGACAACGCAGGACATTCAGGGGGTAATGGGAAAAACGATGGACGTAATCGCCGATATCCTCTTTGCGGAATTCCCCGAAGAAAAACGGAGACTGCTCCTAAAGGAATGCTGTCAGGTGGAAAATGATTATCTGCGGGAGCATGGGGGCATACTCTACGATCAGGTGCCGCAGACGCTCGCGGCGTTGAAGCGGGACGGCTATCATCTTTCGATTGTCAGCAACTGCCAGAAGGGGTATATCGAGGCATTCCTTGACCACTACGATTTGTGGGAACTGGTGGAGGACATAGAGTGTTATGGCAATAATCTGCGGCAGAAGGGAGAAAATATCCGGCTGGTCGTAGAGCGGAACCGGCTGGATGAGGCGGTCTATGTCGGAGACATTCAAGGAGATTATGATGCGAGCCGGGCGGCAGGAGTCGGGTTTATCCACGCCGCATATGGATTCGGAGAGATTGCGGAGCTGGTCCCGGAACTGAAAACCTTTGCAGACCTAAAAACCTTTGATATTTCATCGGCGAGCAAAACGCAGAGCGCTTGGACCATGTGAGCCGGCAGCACCGGGCAGCCAGAGAACAGAGCGCCGGAACCATGTGAGCCGGCAGCCGCATGCAGGAGAGAGAAAGCATGACAAAGTTTGAAGAATTACTACAGCAGATCAACAGACAGCATGTCTATATACAGACACATAATTTCCCGGATCCGGATGCGATTGCAAGTGCATATGGTCTGAAGCGGCTGCTTGCAACCAGGGGTATCGAGGCGAGCATCTGCTATAAGGGCAAGATCGACCGGTACGGTACCGGCCGTCTGTGTGAGATTCTTGACATTGAACTGTTGAATGTGGAGGATCTGACCGAAGTGCTGACGGATGAGGACGAAGTGATACTGGTGGATTCCCAGAAGGGCAATTCCAACATCATCAATATTACGGGAGATGAGATCATCTGCATCGACCATCATCCTTACAATGATAAGTGTCAGTACCGGTTTCAGGACATCCGCCCCGAGGTCGGGGCGTGCGCAACGATGATCGCGCAGTATTTTATGGAAAATGACATTGCGATGGATAAAAAGATCGCAACAGCACTGACATACGGCATCCGCATTGACACGCACAATCTTTCACGCGGCGTGTCAAAGCTCGATATCGAGATGCTCTATCGGATGTACGATGACTGTGATTATGAGGAGATCCACACACTGGAGAACAGCAACCTGTGTTTTGAGGATCTGGTGGCGTATTCCAAGGCGATTTCCAGCATTGAGGTGTACGATAATATCAGCTTTGCCGATACGGGGGAGGACTGCCCGGAGGCATTGATCGCGAGTGTCTCTGACTTTATGCTGGCGCTGGTGGAGGTTTCTTTTTCCGTGGTGTACTCAAGGAGAGGGGATGGCATCAAACTGTCCGTCCGGAGTGAAAAATCTTCTCTCGACGCCGGCAAGATCACGGCGGAGGCGCTGCAGGGGATCGGAAACGGCGGCGGGCATGCTGCGATGGCAGGTGGCTTTGTACCGTTTACCGGTTCGGACGGCAAGGCGGTCATTTTGATCGACCAGATCAAGGAGCGTTTTTTTTCGACGATTGCAAAGCGGAGATAGCACAGACGCAGAGTCTGCAGAGCCGGAGGGCAGCAATTGGAGCAGAGCCGGAAGAACGCAAGTGAAGCAGAAGCGGAAGACCGCAAGTGGAGCAGAACCGGAGGGCAGGGAAACGGCATTTCAGACCTTGACAATGCGGGCTTGCAAGGCTTATACTTACACATAGTTGACAAAGGCAGTGACGAAGACAGTAAGCTGTGGATGAAAGGCAAAGCGAGCCGGGGCGGTGAGAGCCGGTGCGAGTAAGCCGCAGACGAAGATCCCTTCCAAGCCGCAGCCCGAAATGCAGCCGCAGATGTGGCACAGCAGAGCCTGTGTCAGACAGGAAGGCAGCACGGTAGGCGCTGACGCTTTTCCTGCGTTAAAGGGAACGGGTATCCAGATTTTCTCCGGATGAGATTTTTTCAAGCTGCAGAAGCACACCCAGGGTTTCTGTGCGGGGAGTAGTCTGTGTACAATGTAATTAGGTGGTATAACGATAAAGGCTCTCGTCCTATTTACAGGACGGGAGCCTTAAATGTTTTATTTTGGAGGAAAAAATGTATAACAAAGTAGACACGAACCTGAATTTTGTGGACAGAGAAAAGCAGGTAAGAGAGTTCTGGAAAGACAACGACATCTTCAAGAAGAGTATGGAGCAGCGCAAGCAGGGCGAGACTTACACGTTCTATGACGGACCGCCGACGGCCAACGGCAAGCCGCATATCGGTCATGTGGAGACGCGTACGATCAAGGATATGATCCCGAGATTTCAGGCAATGAAGGGAAAATATGTGCCGCGTAAAGCCGGATGGGATACACACGGACTGCCGGTAGAGCTCGGCGTGGAGAAGATGCTCGGCTTAAACGGCAAGGAGCAGATTGAGGAGTACGGAATCGAGCCGTTCATCAAAAAATGTAAGGAATCCGTGTGGGAGTACAAGGGCATGTGGGAGGATTTCTCCGACATCGTCGGTTTCTGGGCGGATATGGAGAACCCATATATTACCTATGACAACAATTTCATCGAGTCCGAGTGGTGGGCGTTAAAGCAGATCTGGGACAAGAAGCTTCTATACAAGGGCTTTAAGATTGTTCCGTACTGCCCGCGCTGCGGAACTCCGCTTTCCTCACAGGAGGTGGCGCAGGGATATAAGGCGGTCAAGGAGCGTTCCGCTGTGGTTCGTTTCAAGGTTGTTGGAGAGGATGCCTACTTCCTCGCATGGACCACGACGCCGTGGACACTTCCGTCAAACGTGGCACTCTGCGTGAACCCGGAGGATACCTACTGCAAGGTAAAGGCAGCCGACGGTTATACCTATTATATGGCGGAGGCACTGCTCGATAAAGTGCTCGGACGGCTTGGAACACCAGCCGAAAAGGGCAAGGACGGCGAGCCGGATACGCCGGAGGTAAAGGCTTACGAGATGCTTGAGACCTATAAGGGAAGCGAGCTTGAGCACAAGGAGTATGAGCCGCTGTACGCCTGCGCAAAAGAAGTGGCGGACAGACAGCACAAGAAGGGATTTTTCGTGACCTGCGACACCTACGTTACGATGTCAGACGGTACCGGAATCGTTCACATCGCTCCTGCATTCGGTGAGGACGATGCGAATGTCGGCAGAAAATATGACCTGCCGTTCGTGCAGTTTGTAGACGGAAAGGGTGAACTGACCAAGGAGACGCCGTATGCCGGCATTTTCGTGAAAAAAGCAGACCCGGAGGTGTTGAAGGATCTGGAGGCACAGGGCAAGCTTTTCGACGCGCCGAAGTTCGAGCATGAGTATCCGCACTGCTGGAGATGCGATACCCCGCTCATCTACTATGCGAGAGAGTCCTGGTTCATCAAGATGACCGCTGTGAAGGACGATATGATCCGCAACAACAATACGGTCAACTGGATTCCGGAATCCATCGGAAAAGGACGTTTCGGCGACTGGCTTGAGAATATTCAGGACTGGGGTATTTCCCGTAACCGTTACTGGGGAACACCATTAAACGTATGGCAGTGTGAAGGCTGCGGAAAGATGGAGTGCATCGGAAGCCGCCAGGAATTAGAGGAAAAGAGCGGAAATCCAGAAGCTCAGACTGTAGAACTTCACAGACCATATATTGATGCGATCACTCTGACATGTCCAGATTGTGGAAAGACAATGAAGAGAGTGCCAGAAGTTATCGACTGCTGGTTTGACTCAGGAGCAATGCCATTTGCACAGCATCACTATCCATTTGAAAATAAAGAACTTTTCGAGCAGCAGTTCCCTGCACAGTTCATTTCTGAGGCAGTAGACCAGACAAGAGGATGGTTCTATTCCTTACTTGCAGAGTCCACACTGTTATTTAACAAAGCTCCTTATAAGAACGTAATCGTTCTTGGCCACGTACAGGACGAAAACGGACAGAAAATGAGTAAGAGTAAGGGAAATGCCGTAGATCCGTTTGATGCATTAGAGCAGCATGGAGCAGATGCTATCCGCTGGTATTTCTACTCTAACAGTGCACCTTGGCTGCCAAACCGTTTCCACGCAGATGCAGTAACAGAGGGACAGCGTAAATTCATGGGTACATTATGGAATACTTATGCATTCTATGTACTTTACGCAAATATCGATGAATTTGACCCAACGAAGTACAGCTTAGAGTACGACAAGTTATCTGTTATGGATAAATGGTTATTATCAAGACTGAACTCCTGCGTAAAAACAGTAGATGACTGTCTTGCCAACTATAAGATTCCTGAAACAACAAAGGCATTACAGGCATTTGTAGATGATATGAGTAACTGGTATGTACGTCGTTCCCGTCAGCGTTTCTGGGCTAAAGGAATGGAGCAGGATAAGATTAATGCATACATGACTCTTTATACTGCACTCGTTACATTCATCAAAGCTTCTGCACCAATGATTCCATTTATGACAGAAGACATTTACCAGAACCTTGTAAAGAGTGTTAATCCAGATGCACCAGAAAGTATCCATTTATGTGATTTCCCAGCAGTGGATGAGGCAATGATTGATGAGAAACTTGAGCAGGATATGGGTGAAGTACTTGACATCGTTGTACTTGGACGTGCTGCACGTAACGCATCCGGAATCAAGAACCGTCAGCCAATCGGCCAGATGTTTGTAAATGGAGAGGCTGCTTTAACAGATTACTACAAACAGATCATCGAAGGTGAGCTTAACGTAAAAGACGTTATTTTTAAGGATGATGTATCTGACCTCACAGATTACACATTTAAACCTCAGATGCGTATTCTTGGACCAAAATACGGTAAAGACTTAGGAAAGATCCGTAATATTTTAGCAAACCTTAACGGAAGTGCGGCTAAGAAAGAATTAGACGCAAATGGCTTTTTGACAATAGAGTTAAATGATGGTAAAATCAATTTATTGCCGGAAGAGTTATTAATTGATATGTCACAGAAAGAGGGATACGTTTCTCAGGCAGATCATGGAGTTACCGTAGTACTTGACACTAATCTGACACCGGCACTTTTGGAAGAGGGATTCGTAAGAGAAATCATCAGTAAGGTACAGACAATGAGAAAAGAAGCCGGCTTTGAAGTGACAGACCACATTACTGTATACGAAGAGGGTAATGACAAGATTAAAGAAGTCATGACCAAATACACTGATGAAATCAAGAATGATGTATTGGCAGACGATATGTGCTTAGACGCAGAAGGCGGATATTCCAAGGAATGGGATATTAATGGAGAAAAAGTAAGATTAGGTGTTGAGAAAAAAATGTAATCTTAAAACCTTTTAAACACTTGTTTTTAGCGAATGGTTTTTGATCAGAGGCACTCAGATTTTGCGGCGAATGTACTACGTACGTCTCAAAATCTGAGGCTGGCTGATAGAAATCTTCTCACGAAAGCAGGCACGAAAAAGATTCCAGGATTACACGAGATAATTTAGGAGGATCAGTTCATTGATTAAAAAGGATACTTTCGACAAAGAAAAATTCAAAAAAGAGTTAGAGTCCAATGTCCGTATGCTGTTTCGTCGTAAACTCGAAGAAGCAACACCACAGCAGATTTATCAGGCTGTTGCATACTCCGTAAAAGACGATATTATTGACAACTGGATCGAGACACACAAAGCATACGAAAAACAGGACAAGAAGATGGTTTACTACATGTCCATGGAGTTCCTTATGGGTAGAGCTCTTGGAAACAACATGATTAACCTTCTTTGCTATGATGATGTAAGAGAAACATTAGAGGAGTTAGGACTTGACCTTAACCTCATCGAAGACCAGGAGCCAGATGCAGCACTTGGTAACGGTGGTCTTGGCCGTCTTGCAGCTTGTTTCCTTGATTCTCTTGCAACACTTGGATATCCAGCTTACGGTTGCGGAATCCGTTACCGTTATGGTATGTTCAAACAGAAAATTGAGAACGGTTATCAGGTAGAAGTCCCAGATAACTGGTTAAAATACGGAAATCCTTTTGAAATCAAGAGAGATGAGTATGCCGTAGAAGTTAAGTTTGGCGGTTATGTAGATGTTGAGATGCATAACGGAAGACAGAAGTTCGTTCAGAAGGGATACCAGAGTGTACGTGCCGTACCATACGATATGCCAATCGTAGGTTATGGCAACCATATCGTAAACACACTTCGTATTTGGGATGCAGAAGCAATCAACAACTTCAACTTAGATTCCTTCGACAAAGGTGAGTACCAGAAAGCTGTAGAACAGGAAAATCTTGCAAGAACAATCTGTGAAGTATTATATCCAAACGACAACCATATGGCAGGTAAGGAACTTCGTTTAAAACAGCAGTATTTCTTCATTTCTGCATCTGTTCAGAGAGCAATTGCAAAATACAAAGAAACACATGACGACATTCGTAAGTTCCACGAGAAAGTAACATTCCAGTTAAATGATACACATCCTACAGTAGCTGTAGCTGAGTTAATGAGAATCCTCGTTGACGAAGAAGGTTTAGAGTGGGATGAAGCATGGGAAATCACAAGAAAGACCTGTGCTTACACAAACCATACTATTATGGCAGAAGCTCTTGAGAAGTGGCCTATCGAGCTTTTCTCCAGATTACTTCCTAGAGTTTACCAGATTGTAGAAGAAATCAACCGTCGTTTCGTTATCGAGATCCAGAACAAATACCCTGGAGATCAGGAAAAAATCCGCAAGATGGCGATCCTCTATGATGGACAGGTAAGAATGGCTCACCTTGCAATCGCAGGAAGCTACTCTGTTAACGGTGTTGCCCGCCTTCACACAGACATCCTTAAGAAACGTGAGTTAAAAGATTTCTATGAGATGATGCCAGAGAAGTTCAACAACAAGACAAATGGTATTACACAGAGAAGATTCCTTCTTCATGGTAACCCATTACTGGCAAGCTGGGTAACAGACAAGATTGGTGATGACTGGATCACTAACTTAGATCATCTTAAACATTTAAAAGTATATGTAGATGATGAAAAGTGCCAGCAGGAATTCATGAACATCAAATACCAGAACAAGGTACGTCTTGCAAAATACATCAAAGAGCATAATGGAATTGATGTAGACCCACGTTCCATCTTTGACTGCCAGGTTAAGAGATTACATGAGTACAAACGTCAGTTAATGAACATTCTTCATGTAATGTATCTTTACAATGAAATCAAAGCACATCCAGACATGGATATCGTTCCAAGAACATTTATCTTCGGAGCAAAAGCAGCCGCTGGTTATTACACAGCGAAGCTTACGATCAAGTTAATCAATGCAGTAGCAGATAAGATTAACAACGACCCATCCATCAATGGAAAGATCAAAGTTGTATTCATCGAAGATTACCGCGTATCTAACGCAGAGCTTATCTTTGCAGCAGCCGATGTCAGCGAGCAGATTTCCACAGCTTCTAAGGAAGCATCAGGAACAGGTAACATGAAGTTCATGTTAAACGGTGCTCTCACATTAGGAACAATGGATGGAGCTAATGTTGAGATTGTAGAAGAAGTTGGCAAAGAAAACGCTTTCATCTTCGGTTTATCTGCAGACCAGGTAATGGAATATGAGAAAAACGGAAACTACAATCCAAGAGACGTATATAATAACAACCAGGACGTTCGTCAGGTACTTACACAGTTAGTAAATGGATTCTATTCACCAGAGAATCCGGAACTGTTCCGTGCCCTCTATGACGCACTCCTTGAAAAAGACACTTATTTCACACTGTTAGACTTCGATTCTTACAAAGAAGCTCATAACAGAATCGATGCTGCTTACCGCGATGAAGAACACTGGGCAAGAACAGCAATGCTCCAGACAGCATCCGCAGGTAAGTTCTCATCTGACCGTACGATCGAAGAGTACGCAAAAGAGATGTGGCATCTGGAGAAAGTGACTCTGTAATTCGTTGAATAGACGATAAATAGACGAACCCCAAAATAGAATAGACCCCATATATGTGACTTTCGTCGCGGTGTGTTGAATGTTCGCTTAAGCGTTCGCATTCAACACTTGCTCCCAGGCCACATATATGGGGTCTATTCTATTTTGAGGTTCTGTTTTTTGCAAGCCCAAATCAGAAAAAATTGTTATTGGTTCACCCAATTCCTTTTTTTACCTTTTTTCTTGCCCGTTTGAATAAAATAATTTATCATTTTGGGCTGTAAATTAGTAAAATTTTATATTTAAGAAAAGTAATTTGCAAAATATACGATAATAATTTGCTTTTTAGGTGTAAAAAGTATAAAATAAAGCCATAGAACACTCTGATAGATTTTTGGAGGGCAAAATGGGAGCAACAATAGATGAAATTATTGATTCCCTGAAAAGGGGACAGGGAAAAAGAGTCTCAGACTTGGTCAAGATGGCTTTAGAAGAGGGAACAGACCCGCAGATGATTCTGGAAGATGGCTTTTTAGCCGGAATGGAACAGGTAGCGGACAAGTTTCGTAAAGAAGAAGTTGGTGTGCCAGAGATTTTGAGCGTTACCCGCGCATTGGAAAGGGGCGTTTCTACTCTGCGCCATTACAGTGGCGGACGTGCCAAAAAGGAGATTGGGACAGTTATAATAGGAACAGTAAAAGGGGACTTACATGACATCGGAAAGAATCTTGTTAAGATTATGATGGAGAGTAAGAATATAAGGGTTATTGATCTGGGCGTGGATGTTTCACCGAGAAGATTTCTGGAGGAGGCAGTAGGCAGTCATGCTCAGATTGTATGTTTAAGTGGTATCATGCCGCATTCTGAAGAAGATATGAGAGCTGTTGTTGAAGAATTTGAGATGAAAGGTATCCGGGATCAGTTTTATTTTATGGTAGGTGGTTATTTTCTGACGGAGAGGCAGGCAAAGGCAATCGGTGCAGACTGTTATACGGAAGATGCCTGTAATTGTGCAGAGAAGGCCTGCCGCTATTTGAATAAAAAAGATAGAAGGAAGAAAAACCATTAATTTCTGACCGATGAGGTTGGGATAATGCCGATGTTTGGAGGACAGAAGATTGACGGAAAAGAATAATATTTATATTGAAGACGTGGTGGATGTAAAAGAACTTCAAACTTTACAGGATAATTGGGCGAAGGCTACAGATCTGGCATTTGTGACGGTGGATTGCAACGGAACTCCGATTACAAAGCAGAGTAATTTTACACCTTTTTGCAAGCGTCTTCGTGAACTGGATGCATTTCGTGAAAAGTGCTATTACTGTGATGCCTGTGGAGGACGGAAGGCAAGAAGAATTGGGAAAGCTTATGTGTACATATGTCATGCTGGGCTAATTGATTTTGCGATTCCGATTATGATAAAGGGACAGTATGTTGGAGCGTTTCTGGCAGGTCAGGTTACCAGCACAGATTTTGCAGATTTAAAGAAGATTACGACACAAAGCGAGGATTGGAAGGACAATCAGGAACTGGTTGAGCTCTACAGCCAGGTAAAAGAGGTGTCTGTGGAGAAGATTGAGGCTGTGGCACAGATTATCTGTGACAGCTATAATTATTCTGTGGAGAGAGAATATGCGAATAAGGTAAATGCAGAGCTTCGCGAAAAGGATTATAAGCTCATGAAGGAAGAGAAGCTTCGTATTGAGATGGAGAAGTCTCTTCGTGATATTGAGTTGAAAGCTTTACATTATCAGATCAATCCGCATTTTCTTTTTAATGTATTGAATACAATAGGAAGACTTGCTTTCTTTGAGAATGCGAAGATGACGGAGGATGTTGTCTATGCGTTTGCGGATATGATGCGCTACATTTTGAGAAAGAGCAGAGATCCATTAAGCCCACTCAGAGAGGAACTGACCCATGTGCAGAATTATCTTAAGATTCAGAAGATTCGCCTGGGAAGTAGGCTGCAGTATTCCATTAATATATCGGAGGCATATTACAGTGTGAAGCTTCCGTTTTTATCTCTGACAACACTTGTGGAGAATTCCATTAAATATGCAGTTGAGAATAAGGCATCCGGTGGAATGGTCGAAGTGAATGGAATCGAGAAAGATGGAGATTTATGCATTGACATTATTGATAATGGTGATGGCATGTCCCAGTCAAAAATAGTCAGCGTTTTACGCGGGGATGCGTATAAAGATAATGAAAAGGGATCTGTAGGACTTTATAATATCAATTCCCGACTGATTCATTATTTTGGAAATGAATATGCGTTATCCATTGAAAGTGAAAATAAACCTTCTCTTGGAACGAAGGTGACAATAAAAGTGCCATTGGTACAGGAATAGAAAGGCAGAGTTGACTTGTATAAGATATTAATTGTTGAGGATGAAGAATTAGAAAGAACCTCCATGAAGATTTTTCTTGAGGAGAATCTTCTGGATGTAGAAATTGTCGGAGAAGCGAAAAGCGGCTTCGAGGCAGTAGAGATGATTGATTCAAAAGATATCAATCTCATGCTGGTAGATATTAACATACCTGGAATGGATGGTATGGAAGTTATCAAATATGCAAGGAAAAAACTTCCAAAAGCTGTTATTATTATAACAACGGCATATGATGATTTTAATATTGCACACAGAGCAATAAAGTTGAAGGTTGATGATTTCCTGCTCAAACCTATCAGAAAAGAGGTTTTACTTGAGTCTGTGAAGTCATTTGCAAGCCGTTTAGGAGAGGGACGACAGACCGGAAAGAGTAATAAATTGCTTTCAAAGTTCGAAATGGAATTAAAAAAATGCTCTTACAAAGCTTCTGTAGACATTTTAAGAGAGTACATAGACCAGTTATACTTAGAGGAGCATGATGTTAATATTATATCAAAGAGACTACAGGAGGTTGCAAAGGCAGTTGTGCGTATTAGTGAGGAACTTGGAATCACAGATACGAACGAACTTGTAGTTCAGATGGAGAAGCTTAAGATTAAGTATCTTCTCTATAATAATAAGCATGATGCCTATAATGAAATTATCAAGATGGTAGACATTCTCTTTGATAAGATGAATATCAAAGGTAAGCTTTCAGAAGGCGGCATGAAGGCCGTTATTGATTACATAGAGAGAAACTTAAAGAAGGGTATCAGTTTAGAGGATGTTGCAAACCATGTGAATATCAGTACTTATTATTTAAGTAAGATATTCAAAAAAGAAATGGGTGTGAATTTCATCACCTATGTGACAGACCGGAAGATGGACCTAGCAAAAGAAATGCTGGTCAACACAGATATTCCGGTGCTTAATATTGCCTTGGATCTGGCGTACAATGAAGCGAATTACTTCAGTAAGGCCTTCAAAAAGAAGACTGGATTAACGCCATCTGAGTATAGAGAAAAGTACAGAAACAGAAAGGAGGAGGAAAATGAAACGGTTTAAACTTTCCACTGAAGTTTTATTCAGTGAGGATGCCATCGACGCACTTCTTGAAGAAAAAGACGAGAATGCGGTCCTGATTACTGACAAGTTCATGGTAGATTCAGGAATGGCAGACATGATTTTGAAAAAATTGTCTAATTGCAAAGAAGTTTCCGTTTTCAGCGAAGTAGTCCCTGATCCACCAATGGATCTGATTGAAAGGGGTATCGCATTTTTGCAGGATAAGGACTGTGATATCGTAATTGCTCTTGGAGGAGGTTCTTCCATTGACGCGGCGAAAGCTATTGTATATATGGCTAAGAAGATTGAAGAGAAGCAGAATCCTGATAATCAGAAGAAGATCAAACTGATTGCCCTGCCGACAACAAGTGGTACAGGTTCCGAAGTTACACAGTTTGCTGTAGTAACAGACAGTAAGACGGGGGTTAAGATTCCATTGATCGATGAGAGTCTTATGCCTGATATTGCTATCCTTGATCCGGAACTTGTTAAGTCAGCGCCACCGTTTATTACAGCGGATACAGGACTGGATGTTATTACCCACGCTCTTGAGGCTTATGTTTCTGAGACAGCGAGCGATTGCTCTGACTGTTTAGCAGAGAAAGCTGCAGAGCTTGCTTTTGAATTTCTTCCACGCGCTTACCGCAATGGTTATGATATTAAGGCAAGAGATAAGATGCACAGAGCATCCTGTCTTGCAGGTATGGCATTTAACCTTGTAAATCTTGGTGTAAACCACGGTATTGCCCATGCTTTAGGAGCTATCTTCCACATTCCACACGGAAGAGCCAATGCGTTAGTGCTTCCTTATGTTATTGAATTTAATGCCGATATGGCAAGAGAAGGCGCAAAACACAGCAATGACGCAGCAAAGAAGTATCAGAAGATGGCAAGAATCGTTGGCCTGCCAGCTCCTACACCTAAAGTTGGTGTGGCTAATCTGATTGCAGAAATCCAGCGTCTGTTAAAATATATGGATCGTCCACAGTGTATGTCCGAATGTGGCGTCAGTGTAGAAGAATTTAATAAACACAGAGAAGAAATTGTGCGTCGTGCATTGGCTGATGCATGTACACAGGCTAACCCTAGAAAGGTTACAGCAGAAGATATTAATAAAATTCTTGATCATATTGCAAAATAGTAGCGTTTGTATACAGAATCATTTGCTACCCTGTGGTAAAAATGGCAACAAAGTATCATGAAAATAAATAAATACATGAGTTTATATGTGTTTAAAAGCTAAAATTTATAGGCACTAGCCAAGTAATTTTGTGAAAATTGCTATATAATGATACTATCCTGTAAATCAACCAAAATATATTCTGCCTGAACAAATCAACCACAGGGCAGATAAGAATTTTATAAGGAGGTCAATTATGCAGAAAGAAGCTTTAGGAATGATTGAAACCAAAGGTTTAGTTGGCGCAATCGAAGCAGCCGATGCCATGGTTAAATCAGCAAACGTAACATTAGTAGGATACGAAAAGATCGGTTCCGGTTTAGTTACAGTTATGGTAAGAGGTGACGTAGGAGCTGTTAAGGCATCTGTAGACGCAGGTACAGTTGCTGCAGATAAAGTTGGTACAGTAGTTTCCAGCCACGTAATCCCAAGACCACATACAGACGTAGAAAAGATCTTACCACAATAGAGTTAGTCCTTGTCTGATCAATTATTAATGGAGGTATAATTCAATGAAAGATGAAATGATGGCTAAAATCATGGACGAAGTTATGAAAAAGATGGGTGGCACAGAAGCTCCTGCACAGAGCATGGCTTGCGAAGCTCCTCAGGGAATCAATGAAGACCTTTGCGGTTTAACAGAGTATGTTGGAACAGCAATGGGACATACAATTGGTTTAGTAATCGCTAACCTTGACTACAGTGTTCATGAATTATTAAAGATTGATCCTAAGTACCGTTCAATCGGTATCATCGCAGACCGTACAGGTGCAGGTCCTCAGATCTTCGCTTGTGATGAAGCTGTTAAAGCTACAAACACAGAAGTTTGCTTAATCGAGTGCCCACGTGATACAGAAGGCGGCGCTGGACATGGATGCTTAGTTGTATTTGGTGCAGAAGATGTATCCGATGCTAGAAGAGCTGTAGAAGTTGCATTAAGCTTCGTTGGAAAACACTTTGGTGATGTATACGGAAACTCCGCTGGACATCTTGAGTTCCAGTACACAGCACGTGCTTCTTACTGCTTAGAGAAAGCATTCGGCGCAGTTGTTGGTAAAGCATTTGGTATCACTGTAGGAGCTCCTTCAGGTATTGGTATCGTATTAGCCGATACAGCTTCTAAGACAGCTACAATCGATCCTATTTCTATCGCTACACCTGGTAATGGTGGAACATCCTTCTCTAACGAGGTTAACTTCTTCTTCACAGGAGATTCAGGGGCAGTTAGACAGGCTATCATTGGTGCAAGAGAAGTTGGTAAGCAGTTACTTAAAGCTTTAGAGCCAAACGAACCACTGGAATCCGGTACAGTTCCATATATCTAAGATTAACAATCTGATTTTTAAAGTTCTTTATATGGGGTGAGAGCCATATAGGGAATTAGAGTAAGAGATATCCACAAAGCGGGGGTGAGAGCCTGCAGTTGGATATTGTAATACTTTTATTTTGAATATATATATTGAAGGTAAAAGATAGTCTAATTGGAATTTGAGAGGTGTTGAGACCGTGAGAAGTAAACGTTTTGAGTATTTAGATCAAAGACCTGTTAATCAGGATGGTTATGCAAAGGAATGGCCAGAAGTAGGCTTTATTGCCATGAACAGCCCATTCGACCCAACTCCATCTATCAAGATCGTCAACGGCGAAGTTGTTGAAATGGATGGAAAAACAAAAGATGAATTCGACATGCTTGACGCATTCATCGCAAGATATGCCATTAATCTTGACTTTGCAGAAGAAGCAATGGCTACAGACTCTCTGGAGATTGCGCGTATGTTAGTTGACATTAATGTTAACAGACAGGAGTGCTTAAAATATACTACAGCAGTTACACCTGCTAAGTTAGTAGAAATCGTTGGTAACCTCAGCGTACTTGAAGCTATGATGGGTATTACCAAGATGAGATGTCGTTTAAAACCAGCTAACCAGTGCCACGTTACAAACGTAAAGGATAACATGGTTCAGATCGCAGCAGATGCAGCAGAAGCTGCTGTACGTGGATTTGCAGAGATGGAGACAACAGTAGGTATTGTACGTTATGCTCCATTTAATGCTATCGCTATTATGTTAGGTGCTAACGTTGGACGTCCTGGTATCCTTACACAGTGTGCTGTAGAAGAAGCTACAGAGCTTGACTTAGGTATGAGAGGTTACACCGCTTACGCCGAGACAGTATCCGTATACGGAACTGAAGATGTATTCATGGATGGTGATGATACTCCTTGGTCAAAAGCTTTCTTAGCATCCTGCTACGCATCTCGTGGTGTTAAGATGAGATTTACATCTGGTACTGGTTCAGAGGTTCAGATGGGTATGGCAGAAGGAAAGTCTATGCTTTACCTTGAGGCTAGATGCCTCGGTGTTACTCGTGGTGCTGGTGTTCAGGGAACACAGAATGGTTCTGTATCCTGTATCGGTGTACCTGCCGCTGTACCTGGTGGTATCCGCGCCGTTGCATGTGAGAACTTAATTGCCGCTATGCTTGACCTTGAGAACGCTTCCTCTAATGACCAGTCATTTACACACTCTGATCTTCGTAGAGTTGCTCGTTCTATTCCACAGTTTATTCCAGGAACTGACTACATCTGTTCCGGATATTCATCCACACCGAACTATGATAACATGTTCGCAGGATCCAACTGGGATGCAGACGATTATGATGATTGGTGCGTAATTCAGCGTGACTTAAGAGTTGATGCTGGTCTTCTTCCTGCAAGAGAAGAAGAAGTTGTTGCAGCACGTAATAAAGCTGCAAAAGCTATTCAGGCACTGTTCCGTGAATTAGGTTTACCTGAAATTACAGACGAAGAAGTTGAAGCTGCCACATACGCTCGTGGTTCACAGGATATGCCTGACCGTGACGTTGTAGCTGACCTTAAAGCTGCTACAGATATGCTTGATCGTGGAGTTACAGGTATCGACTTCGTTAAAGCTCTTTACAAGGGTGGATTTGAAGACGTTGCTGAGTCTATCTTCAACATTCAGAAAGCTAAAGTTGTTGGTGACTACTTACATACAGCTTCCATGCTTGATGATAAATTCCATGTAATTTCTGCTGTTAACAGCCCTAACTGCTATGAAGGACCTATGACAGGTTACCAGATCAGCCCAGAACTTTGGGAGAAGATTTCTGATATCCGTACTGCAGTAGATCCGGCTAAGCTTTAATCGAGTAAGGAAGGTGAACCATAATGGCAATTGATGAAAAATTATTAAAAAGTGTTATCGCTGAAGTTCTTAAAGAAATGAATACTGCAGATACTTCCGCAGCTTCTGCTGTAGAGGGAGAAACTTATGAGTGCCCTGGAATGCAGATTACTGAAATCGGTGATGCAGAAAAAGGCACAAATCCTAACGAAGTTGTTTTAGGTTTAGCTCCTGCTTTTGGAGAATCTCAGACAACAAATATCGTAGGTATTCCTCATGCAGATATTGTAAAAGAGGTTATGGCTGGTCTGGAAGAAGAAGGTGTTTCCTGTAGAATCGTTAAAGTTTACAGAACATCCGATGTATCTTTCATCGCTCATGATGCTGCTGAATTATCAGGTTCAGGCATCGGAATTGGAATTCAGTCCAAAGGTACTACTGTAATCCATCAGAAAGACCTTCCACCGCTGTCTAACTTAGAGTTATTCCCACAGTGCCCACTGATCGACCTTGAAACATACAGAGCAATCGGTAAAAACGCTGCTCAGTACGCTAAAGGAGAATCACCAAATCCGGTACCTGTAAAGAATGACCAGATGGCAAGACCGAAATTCCAGGCTTTATCCGCTGTACTGCATATCAAAGAGACAGAGCATGCAGACAGAGATAAGGCTCCTAAAGCTCTTAAAGTTGTATTTAAATAGACGGAGGTGTCAATCGTGGATCAGGAATTATTAGTAAGACAGATTATGCAGGAAGTTATGAAAAACATGCAGGGTTCTGCCGCAGCCTGCGAATGTGAAAGCAAGGTTACGGTTGAGGATTACCCACTGGGAGAGAAAAAACCAGAATTAATCAAGAGTGCTTCTGGAAAATCTTTAAATGATTTAACTTTACAGGGAGTTATTGATGGAAAGTTAGATGCAAAAGATTTCCGTATCACAAAAGAAACTCTGGAATTACAGGCTCAGGTTGCTGAATCTGCAGGACGTGGATTCTTCGCAACGAACTTAAGAAGAGCTGGTGAATTAATCCCAGTACCTGATGCAAGACTTCTTGAGATTTATAACGCTCTTAGACCATATCGTTCAACAAAAGCTGAATTATATGCAATCGGTGATGAGTTAATCAACGAATACGGTGCTACAGTAAGTGGTAACTTCGTTAAAGAAGCTGCAGACATTTACGAAAAACGTAACCGTTTAAAAAAATAATTAGTTGATTGATTTCGACGGAGGTATGAGAAGTGAAATTAGTTGCGGGCGTTGATATTGGCAATGCAACAACGGAAACTGCGATTGCCAGAATCGATGGTAAAAATGTGACATTCCTTTCGAGTGGTATTACAGGTACTACTGGAATTAAAGGAACGAAACAGAACATACACGGAGTTTTTCAGTCACTGAAGAATGCCCTTGATGAAGTTGGTTTTGAAATCAGTGATCTTGATGAAGTTCGTATTAATGAAGCCGCTCCCGTTATCGGTGATGTCGCTATGGAGACTATTACCGAAACTATTATCACGGAATCTACTATGATTGGACACAATCCCAATACTCCAGGGGGTGTTGGGATTGGTGTTGGAATATCTCAGCGCATCGACAGATTAGATACTGTCAAAGATGGCGGAGATGTAATTGTGGTTATTCCGGCAGAAGTTTCCTTTGAAGCTGCCGCTGCACTCATTAACCGATATAACAAAATATTTAACATTACAGGTGCCATTGTCCAGCGCGATGATGGCGTTTTGATTAACAACAGGCTTGAAAAGAAGATTCCTATCGTTGATGAGGTGGGTATGATTGATAAAGTACCTCTCGGAATGTTATGTGCAGTAGAAGTTGCACCTGTTGGCGGAGTTGTCGAAGTACTCTCTAACCCATATGGTATCGCAACATTATTCAAACTGTCCCCGGAAGATACAAAACAGGTTGTACCGATTGCCCGCGCGTTAATCGGAAATCGTTCTGCCGTTGTCATTAAAACACCGGAAGGAGACGTAAAAGAAAGACGTATCCCTGCCGGTTCTATTGAGATTATAGGCGCAAAGAAAAAAGTAATCGTTGGCGTAGAAGAGGGAGCCGAGAAGATGATGGAAGCTGTAAATAGCGTTCCAGTCATCGAAGATATTAAAGGTGAACCTGGCACCAATGCCGGCGGTATGCTTGAAAAAGTTCGTCAGGTTATGTCAAATCTTACAAACCAGCATCCAAAAGATATCAAAATTCAGGATTTACTTGCTGTAGATACTTATAATCCTCAGAAGATTAAAGGTGGTCTCGCAAATGAATTTTCTTTAGAAAGTGCAGTAGGAATTGCTGCCATGGTTAAGGCAGACCGTCTTCAGATGAAGATGATCGCGGAAGAATTGACAGACCGATTAAAAATCCCTGTATATGTTGGCGGTGTTGAGGCAGATATGGCTATTAAAGGAGCTTTAACTACACCGGGTACAAATGTACCACTCGCCATAGTAGATATGGGAGCAGGATCAACGGATGCTTCAATTAAAGACAGAGACGGCAATGTAAAGCTCGTGCATCTGGCGGGGGCCGGAAACATGGTAACTTTACTGATTCAGTCCGAACTTGGACTGGAAGATTTCAATACAGCAGAAGATATTAAAAAGTATTCTCTCGCAAAGGTTGAAAGTCTTTTCCATATTCGTCATGAAGATGGAACCGTACAGTTCTTTGAACAGCCATTAGATCCGAATGTATTCGCAAAGGTTGTCTTAGTCAAGGAAGATGGAGAGTTAGTTCCGCTTGAGGGACAGGATTCCATGGAAAAGATTAAGATGGTAAGAACCAATGCAAAGAAAAAGGTATTCGTAACAAATGCGATTCGTTCATTGGCGAAGGTTAGTCCTACCGGTAATGTACGAGACATCGAATTTGTAGTATTAGTAGGTGGTTCTGCACTCGACTTCGAGGTGCCGACTCTCGTAACTGATGCATTATCACAATATAATATAGTAGCTGGTCGGGGAAACATTCGCGGATGCGAAGGTCCTCGTAATGCGGTAGCAACAGGACTTGCGATGTCTTGTGCTGATGTATAGGAGACAATTATGGAAGGAAGCAATACAGTAATTGATAACAGACCTTCAGTGAAAGTTTTTTATGACTGTGATCACCTTTCTGAAGCTGATTTTGTCAGCGTCCTTCTTGGAATCGAGGAGGAAGGCATCCCCTATGATGTTCAGGCAGAGCATTGCAGTTCCGTATTAGAACTTGCACATAATGCCAGCTTGAATTCAAGATTAGGGGTGGGCGTTGGTATCAGCAAAGAAGGCATTGTTCTTCAGCATGAGAAGCTGGATAAAGCGGCCCCTCTTTTTAAGATTAAGTTATATCAGACAGAGCTGTTCCGGAAGATTGGCGCGAATGCCGCAAGACTGGTAAAGAAAATGCCATTCAAAGTTCTGGATTAAGGCTTTACAATTAATTAATTCTGAAATGTGAGGAGGTGTGAAGGTGTCTAACAATAAATGTCTTGGTTTCATCGAAACCTTTGGTTTAGCTGCCTGTGTGGCAGCAGCAGATGCAGCAGTAAAGTCTGCTAACGTAAAACTGCTTGGATATGAATATGCAAAGGGCGGCGGAATGTGTACTGTAAAGGTAGAAGGTAACGTCGGAGCATGTAGAGCAGCAATCGCAGCAGGCAAAAAAGCGGCAGAAGCAGTTAACGGTTCTTTAAGTGGAACAAAGAGTACACTGTTAAAAGCAAGACCGGCAGATGGCATGAGAGAATTACTCGTAGACAACAGAGAGACTGTTGGAGGAGAAATTGCTCTTGCAGAAGGTTATCGTCCAAAAGGAGATACAAAGAAACCGGTACTCGTAAAGAACTGGAAACCAAAAACTGAACCAAAGGCTGAGGTAGTGACCGAGGAAGCACCTGAACCGCCTGTAGTGGAAGAACCTGAGGAAGAAGAGCCAACATCAGAGGAACCTGAAACGGAAGAGGTCAAAGAGGAAAAGGAATCCGAGAAGAAAGAACCTGTAAAAGAACAAAAAACGGCAGAACCGGTAAAAGAGAAAACAGAAGAAAAAAAATTGGAAGAAAAGCAGGCAGAAGAGCTTGGTATAAAGAGGTGAGGAGAAAAGTCCCGCCGTGCGCTGAAAGCCTGCGAGAACTTTATCGACGATGGCATTGGTTCAGCCCGCCTCTGCCAGCGTGCCGTAACAGAACCAATAGAGGTGCACGGCGAGAAACAGTACGCTCACTCCGCGCATGAAATCGGCGGTCTTGGCCAGACCGCGCAGGTCATCTTCCTGTTGCATGAGGTTTTATAATTTGATATGCTTGCGTTTTTTCTTCTTACGTTTTTTGTAATCAAGCCGGAATGCCGGGTCGATATACTCTTCGTGTCGGGGCGGCAGCGGTTCGAACAGTTCTCCGAAGGTTTCCGCTCCCGCTGAAAGGAGTTCTTCGAAAAGGGACGGCAGCTGTTGCTGTGGCATACCGAGTGGGACTTCCTCCATACGGAAGTTCGGACAGCCGGACCGTTCCTGCGCAAGGACTGTATCGGATACCGGCTCCGGGCGGAACC
>ENA-ORNR01000217-ORNR01000217.1-human-gut-metagenome-genome-assembly--contig:-NODE-217-length-55921-cov-4.281298_pt1 | contig 55921 bp, 36 predicted proteins | sample MGYA00242114_ERZ509020 | MGnify/ENA primary metagenome ERZ509020 (study PRJEB26280, sample SAMEA2338758) | human gut metagenome | biome: human gut; feature: human-associated habitat; material: faeces...
ATGCGCCGTCCGTGGCGCATAACGCCTTACCCAGCCGTCCATGGCTGGGTATTTCTGCGTTTTGTGGGCATAATTTCTACAGTATCTAAGCCGCTTCGCTATGCGCCCCGGCGGGAGTACGTGTGCGCCCGCGGTACCCGGGGCTTACGTTCCTTACGCTGTGGTGAATTTGCGTCACCACATTGCAAATTCGAATAAAAAATATCAACCGTTGCAAAAAGTACTCTAGATGATTATAATAGGTATATTAGATTTGTAAATGGAAACAATGTCCATATTAAATCGAAATTAAATTATATAATATATTAAGGAGACAGTAGAAAATGAAAGAAAAATCAAGAAGCACTTTTTCCGGCAACATTGGGTTCGTTCTTGCGGCAGCCGGCAGTGCGGTAGGACTTGGAAATATATGGAGGTTTCCGTATCTGGCAGCAAAGGACGGAGGAGGACTTTTTCTGCTGGTGTATCTGATACTTGTTCTGACCTTTGGCTTTGCATTGCTTACCACTGAGATTGCAATAGGACGTAAGACAGGACAGGGACCGCTCACCGCGTATGGTCTTATCAATCCAAAGGGCAAGTTTATCGGTGTGCTTGCATGTATAGTACCGGCTATTATTCTGCCTTACTACTGTACTATAGGTGGATGGGTTTTAAAGTATTTTACCCTTTTCATTACAGGAAGCGGTAAAAATGCGGTTGCGGATGGATATTTCACAGGCTTTATCACAGGCCAGTGGGCACCAATCATATTTGGAGTGGTTTATCTGCTTATAACAGCAGCAATTGTCATTGGCGGAGTCAATAAAGGTATCGAGCGCTTCAGCAAGGTGCTCATGCCTATCCTTGTTGTGCTTATTTTTGCAATCGGTATTTTCTCATTGACGCTCAATTATAAGGATGCATCAGGCGCAGCAAGAAGTGGTCTTGAGGGTCTTAAGATATATGTGGTTCCTGACTTCAAGGGGCTTACAATGCAAAAGCTTGTCACAGTATTTGTTGATGCACTCGGTCAGCTGTTCTACTCAATCAGTGTGGCTATGGGAATCATGGTTGCATATGGTTCGTATGTCAAGAAGGAATCAAAGCTCATGGGCTCAATCAACCAGATCGAGATTTTTGATACACTTGTTGCATTCCTTGCAGGCCTTATGATCATTCCGGCAGTATATGTATTTATGGGTCGTGACGGCATGTCAGCAGGACCGGGGCTTATGTTTATATCACTGCCAAAGGTATTTAATGAAATGGGAATAGCAGGAGATATCGTTGGACTGATATTCTTCATGATAGTTGCATTCGCAGCAGTCACATCGTCTGTATCAATTATGGAGGCTATTGTATCGAGTCTTATAGACAGATTTCACTGGAGCCGCAGAAAAAGCGCAATTTTAGTCACGGTATACGGTCTGATTGCAGAGATAATAGTCTGCCTTGGCTACAATAAGCTCTATATGGAGGTTAAGCTTCCAAACGGCACAGTCGGACAGATACTTGATATCATGGATTATGTAAGCAACAATGTGCTTATGCCAATCGTTGCACTTGCCACATGTATCCTCGTTGGCTGGATAGTAAGTCCAAAGGTAATAATAGATGAGGTGACACGCGGAGGCAGCAAATTCACCAGAAAAGGGCTTTATATAATCATGGTTAAATTTATTGCACCGGCATTCCTGCTTATACTGTTGCTGCAGGCACTCGGAATCGTTACTTTTTAGTTTTGAAATAAAATTATTGTATATTTTATATAAATACCCTTGAAATACAGCCATCATAATGGTAGTATTTTACTAAATGATGAAAGAGGGGGAGCCACTATGGCTTTTAGACGAGAGAAAAAGCGTATCGGTGATATGCTTATAAATGAAAATGTAATTACTCAGGAGCAGCTGGAAAAGGCTCTGCCTATAGCCAAAGAAAAGCATAAGAAGATAGGAGAAACACTCATTGAGCTTGGATTCACCAATGAGCTTGAGATAGCAAAGGCATTGTCACAGCAGCTGGGACTGGAGCTTGTTAATGTGAGCGCAATCAACATACCTGAGGAGGTGCAAAACCTTGTCAGTGAGACAGTGCTTAGAAAGCATGTTATGATACCATATGCATTTGACAAGAATAATGCCAATGTAGTGCATGTGGCCATGGCTGATCCTATGGATATGGTTGCGCTTGATGATTTTTCAATTGTTACCAATCTACAGGTTGAGCCTGCGGTAGCGACAGGCAGAGACATACTTTTGACGCTTGACAAATATTACGGTGATACAGAGGCTATGAAAGCGGCTCAGGAGTATGCGAGGGAGAGAAAAGAGCGTGAGCAGAAAAATGCCGAGGCTGAGGAAGCTACCAGCAAGGATGTCAACAATTCGCCGGTAGTTTTACTTGTCAACTCTATCATTGAGCAGGCAGCCAGACTCAGGGCCTCAGATATACATATAGAGGCACTGGAAAATAAAGTCAGGGTGCGATACAGAATAGATGGTGCGCTTTATGAGAAGGCAGCATATAGTATACATCTGCTTTCTGCAATTATTACACGACTTAAAATTATAGGTGGTATGGATATTTCCGAGAAACGTAAGCCGCAGGACGGCCGTATCACTATGGAGATAGACAAGATAGAGTATGATATCCGAGTATCAATCCTTCCGACAGTATTCGGTGAGAAATGCGTTATGCGACTTGCGCAGAAAAAGGCACTTACAAGAGATAAAAAGGAGCTGGGATTTTCAGACGAAGAGCTTAAGGCCTTTGATCATATACTGATGAATACAAACGGTATCATCCTTGTTACAGGACCTACAGGAAGTGGTAAGTCAACCACACTTTACACGGCACTTTCAGAGCTCAACAAGGAGGATGTAAATATCATCACAGTTGAGGATCCGGTCGAGGCCAATATAGATGGAATAAACCAGGTACAGGTAAATAATAAAGCTGACCTGACATTTGCATCAGCACTTCGTTCCATTCTGCGACAGGATCCGGACATCATTATGATTGGTGAGATTCGAGATCAGGAGACAGCACAGATTGCAGTACAGGCGTCAATCACAGGACATCTTGTGGTCAGCACACTGCATACCAACAGCTCGGCAAGTACTATTTCACGACTGGAGGACATGGGAGTTGAAAGTTATCTGCTTGCGGATTCGGTAAAGGGAATCATTGCACAGCGACTTGTAAGAAGACTTTGTCCGGCATGTAAGAGAGAGCATCTGTTGACAGAGGAGGAAAAGGCCTTTATGAATATACCGGCATTCCGTCCGGTAAAGATTTATGAGCCATGTGGCTGTGAAAAATGTGCCAATACAGGCTACAAGGGACGAATCGGTATATATGAGATAATGACCATAACACCAAAGATAAAGTCACTTATTTCAAAAGGTGTTGATATAGAGGATATAAACAAGGCTGCATGTGATGAGGGCATGCATACACTTAGACAGAGTGCAGAGAAGCTTGTACTCGAAGGAGTTACTTCATTCCAGGAAATGTTAAAGACCACGTTTGAAAACTAAGGGGGAAAAGAAAATGCAGATAGTAGACATTTTAAAAGCAGCGCAGCAACAGAACTCATCGGATATACATATCGCACCGGGAAATCCGGTTATGCTTAGAATTGACGGAATGCTTGTACCGCAGGGAAATCAGGTTCTTTCCAATGTTGAGACGGACAACCTGCTTTCTCCAATTGTACCGCAGGAGCTTAAAGATGTGCTAAAGAAAAATGGAGAGCTTGATTTTGCTTTTTCGGTGGAGGGCTTTTCACGAGTCAGAGCCAATGTGTTCAGACAGAGAGGTTCATATGCAGCAGCACTTCGTATTCTCTCATATGATGTGCCTACACCGCAGCAGCTTGGCATACCACAGTCGGTTGTCAATCTTACCACAAAGATGAGAGGACTTGTCCTCGTGACAGGAGCTACAGGAAGTGGTAAGTCGACCACATTGGCAAGTCTTATAGATGTCATTGCATCAAGAGATTCCAAAAATATAATCACGCTTGAAGATCCTATCGAGTACCTGCACTCAAGGCGCCGCTCTATAGTGGCACAGAGAGAGGTTGGAAAGGATACACTCTCATATGCTGCAGCCCTAAGAGCTGCACTGCGACAGGATCCGGATGTAATACTTGTAGGAGAGATGCGAGATCTTGAAACTATATCTACAGCTATTACAGCGGCGGAGACAGGACATCTTGTATTTTCTACACTGCATACCAACAGTTCATCCGACGCAATTGACCGTATGATTGACGTTTTTCCACCACACCAGCAGCAACAGATACGAGTGCAGCTCTCAGGAGTTTTAGAGGGAATTGTTGCACAGCATCTGCTTCCAATGGTAAATGGCGGACGAATTGCAGCGTTTGAGGTGCTCCTTGCAAACAATGCCATCAGAAACTTAATTCGTGAGGCAAAAGCATTTCAGATTCCATCTATCATACAGACCTCAAAGAGAGAGGGTATGATGATGATGGATGACTGTATTTTACAGTATTACAGCCAGGGCCTTATAGCGCCGGAGACTGCAGTTGCATATGCACATGATCCGGTAAGCATGGCTAGCCGTGTACACCTTTACTATTGATGGCATAATCGTATGTATTTTACTGTTATGGTATAATGTTGTGGAGTCTTAATAAATTATGATTTAATTTATCTGGAGGTTGCACAGAATAGGTATAAGGAGGAGAAGAAAGTGGCTGACTGGACATATCAGATTATAGACCAGAGCGGAAAAGAAAGAAAAGGAAATATAGTAGCCGAGTCAGAAGCAGAGGCAAAAAATAAGCTTAAGATGGATGGCAACATGGTCATAAGCCTCACCAAGGCAACAGCACTGACCAAGGAAATCTCATTCAGTGTAGGAGGAAAGGTAAAGCCGAGAGATCTATCGGTATTCTGCCGCCAGTTCACCAGTATGGTCAATGCCGGTGTTACGATTCTTGATACGCTGGATATGTTATCCGATCAGACTGAGAATAAGGTTATGGCGAAAGCTATCAGAGGTGTTCATGCCGAGATTCAAAAAGGTGAGACTCTCTCGGATGGTCTAAAAAAATACCCGAATGTTTTCCCTGACATCATGGTGAGCATGGTTGCGGCAGGAGAAGCATCCGGCAAGATTGATGTAGCTTTTGACAGAATGTCTGCACACTTCGAGAAATCAGCAAAGCTTAACGGCATGATAAAAAAAGCGGCAGTTTATCCGATTATCGTTGTGATTGTAGCTATTGCGGTTGTTATTGTAATGCTTGTAAAGGTCATCCCAAGCTACTCGGAGATGTTCAATGACCTGGGAACAGAGCTTCCGGGCATCACAAAGGCAGTTGTTGCGATGAGTGATTTTGTCACTGGATACTGGTATATTGTGATTGCTGTCATAGCAGCAATTGTTATAGCCATCAAGCTTTATAAGCAGACTGACAGCGGCCAGATGTTCTTTGGTAATCTCGCAAGAAAGATTCCGGTTTTCGGAAAGCTAAACATCAAGACAGCGGCCAGTAACTATGCGCGTACACTTTCCACACTTGTGTATTCCGGACTTCCGATGATTGAAGCCCTTGGTATCACTGCTGACACCATGAAGAATGCGCTTTACAAAAAAGCCCTGAAAAATGCGAGGGAAGAAGTAAGTAAGGGTGTTCCACTGTCTGAGCCAATCACTGCGTGTGGATTGTTTCCACCTATGGTTTCACACATGACGCGAATCGGTGAGGAGACCGGTGACTTGGAAGGCATGCTTACCCGACTGGCAGACTACTATGATGAGGAAGTTGAGTTGGCTACCCAGACAGTTATGGCAGCTATTGAGCCTATGATTATCCTTGTTCTGGCACTTATTGTTGGTGTGCTTGTGGCAGCTGTTATGGCACCTATGCTTACCATGTATCAGGCTATGGACAGCTTATAAGATGAAAAAAGAAGCAGACTTTGAGTGTGAAGCTCAAAGGCTGCTTTTTTGGTAAAGAGACATTGGCAGTAGGACGGGGCTCATGGGATGAAGCCCCTTACGCGGTGGCAAAAAAATACATTGACAACTGTTATACAATAGGCTACAATTCGAATACATGGTTCGGGTATGTTCTTTACCCGTTGATTTATCATGCTGTGTCAGCAACAAATCCGATTGTGTGTTAAAAATAAATATCAGCTAAAGTACCAGTCTATTCGTTTCTATGCGTGGCGGGCATTTATTTGAGGAATATAAAGGGTTATTATCATTTGAAATTATGTATGCACAAAAAATGGGGCTATAAAAAATGATGTGTATGCAGATTTCATGTGGAAAACAGGAGAAGTGTATGATATACAGAAAAGTGAAGACAAATTTGTCCAGAACTCTCAGCTCTATAGAGCAGGACAAGGCAACCAGTGATGACTACGTGAAGTGTATTCTGGCAGATCCGCAGATAGCAGCCTATATAGTTCAGGCGCTCGTGCCAGAATTTAAGGAAATGGAAGCCGAGAAAATAATTCCGTGCATTGGTGAGCCGACAGTAATGCTCAGATTTCCGGAAAGGCTTGGAGTTAAAATCCAGAACGTAAATAATGAGTCAGTTGATGAGGATGATGGAAAAATTATTTACGACATCAAATTTCCATTGTATTATAATGGAAAAAGAAGAGAATTTATCATCAATATTGAAGCTCAGAAGAGCAGTAAAAAATCAAAGCTGGGCTACCAGTTGGAAAACAGGATTGCCTATTACATGGGCAGAATGATTTCCGAGCAGAAGGGTACTGAGTTTGTAAATTCGAATTATGATGACTTAAAATCCGTATATACCATATGGATATGTATGGATACAAAAAAATCAGAGGACTCAATAATCGAATTTGGGATGAAATCCAGCCTGATTTATGGTAAAATAAAGAAAATACCACAGATTGACAAATTAAACGGTGCACTGATAAATGTCCGGACGAGAGCAACAAAAAATAAAAAGCAGTCTAAGAATAAACTCATAGGAATGCTGGAAGAACTGTTCTCAAAGTCAGAGTTTATCGAAAAAAAGAAGATACTTGAAGAAGACTATGGACTTAAAATGAGCATGGAACTCGAAGGGAGGATGTGCGAGATGTGTAATGTGAGTGATTACTGGGAAGAGGTTGCAACAGAAGAGGGTAAGGAAATCGGAGAAAAACAAAAGATAATCTCACAGGTTGTAAAAAAGCTGCAAAAGGACAAGAGCGTGGCGGAAATAGCAGATGACCTGGAAGAAAAAGAGGAGGTTATTGCTCCAATTTACGAAGCAGCCTTGTCAATGAAGCCGGATTATGATGTCGAGAAAATCTATGAGCTTCTTGAGAAAAATAAGAAGCTGGCATAGCAGCAGTTGAAAATTAAAAATAATCAATATGAAGCAGTCTTTGGGCGGGAGCACAGAGGCTGCTTCTTTTTTGGCTAAGGGATACTGACAGTAGGACGGGGCTTAATCCCCTGAGCCCAGGCTGGTGCACACTCTCTCGCTTGAGCTACGCTGCACTGCCAAGATACTGTAGGAATTATGCCTTAAAGATTTACGATGCCCGACGAAACCGTCGAAACGCGCCGTCCGTGGCGCGGTTCTCCTTGCCCTGCCATCCGTGGCAGGGCATTTCTGTGTATCGTGTGCATAATTCAACAGTATCTAGGCAGCTTCGCTATTCGCTCACGCGGGAGAGTGTGCCCAGCCGGTCACATGGGATAAAGCCCCTTACGCTGTGGCAAAAAAGAAAAAATGTGATGACAAAACACCACCTCTATGCTACAATCAACTCAAAGCATTATATTTCTGTAAGCGGCACCACATAACAGTTTTTCAGGTGCTCACCACTTTGAAGAGGGCAGACCACTTCGCATCATTCTACAAAGGACATGGAAGTTTTCGATGCTTTAATTACCAATCAACAGCAGGAAAATTGAAATGCCGTATGTAGACAGAATGCAGAAAATGTAGTCAAAAGGCGGATGAACTGTATACAGTGTGATAATCATAATGTAAACATATAGATAACATAAAGAAGGACTGCACATGTATACTTCATAAACTGTACCACTGTACCATCATTGGCACCGGATTTTCCTACTCACACAAGAGAACAGGAGGAGAAGGATTGAGCGCAAAGGACTCAATGGCAAAGGAATACTTTGCAGATAATGCCAGGTTTGCGGATCTGTGCAACAATATACTGTATGGAGGAAGAGAGGTTATCCTGCCGGAAAACCTTAAGGAAAGGGACACGACAGAGGTTCTGACCGCACTAGGGCTTGACAAAAAGACCATAGCGATGCAGAAGATGAGGGACATCTTCAAAAATGCCAGCATCAAATATACCGGCAAATCATATGTCGTACTGATAGGAGTAGAAAATCAGTCCGATATACACTATGCCATTCCGGTAAAAAACATGTTTTATGATGTCATGGCATATGGAAATCAGGTAAAGGAAACAGCAAAAAAGCACCGAAAAGAAAAGGATACAGCAACATCAGATGAATTTCTCTCGGGATTTACGAAAGAGGATAAGCTGATACCGGTGATTACGATTACAGTATATCTCGGAACAAAGGAATGGGATGGTCCAAGAAAGCTGTCAGATATGTTTGGTGATGTGGATGAAGAGCTTCTGCCATTCATACCGGATTACAGAATTAATCTGCTGGCACCGAGGGAGATAACAGACTTTACCGGATTCAGGACATCAATCAGGCAGCTTTTCGAGGTACTGAAGAATGCATATGATAAAGAAAAGATGCAGGAAGTGCTGCAGAATGATGAAAAGTTTAGCAAGGTGGACAGAGAGACGGTTGAGGCAATCAACCTGTTTGCAGGAACGGATATAGACATAGATGGGAAAGAAGAGGTGATTGATATGTGTAAGGCATGGGAAGATCAGAAAAATGAGGGCAGAGAATTAGGCAGAGAAGAGGGCAGAGAAGAAGGTCGAGAATTAGGAGAAAGACAAAAGATAATTTCTCAGATTGTAAAAAAGCTGCAAAAGGACAAGAGTGTGGCAGAAATAGCAGATGACCTGGAAGAAAAAGAGGAGGTTATCGCTCCAATTTACGAAGCGGCATTGTCTATGAAGCCGGATTATGACGTTGAGAAAATCTATGAGCTTCTTGAGAAAAATAAGAAGCTGGCATAGCAGCTGTAGGTACTGGCAGTAGGACGGGGCTTCATCCCATGAGCCATGGCTTGTGCACACTCTCTCACGTGAGCTACGCTACGCAGCCAAGATACTGTAGGAATTATGCTTTAAAGATTTACGATACTCGACGAAACCATCGAAACGCGCCGTCCGTGGCGCGGTTCTCCTTGAGCATTACTGGTCACACCATAGTGTGACCAGTAACGATTACAGCCCATTAAAAGTGCCTCTACGAGGCAGGGGCTGTAATCTGACAATAGTTGACTTATTGGCGCATAGCTTGACAGCGTGGTGTCAAGCTTGCGTTTGAATAGCAATGATATATATTACATCCTGGTGGCAGCTCATTTCTGTGTATAGTGTGCATAATTCAACAGTATCTAAGCGGCTTCGCTATTCGCTCACGCGAGAGAGTGTGCCACAGCCGGTCTCACGTGATAAAGCCCCTTGCACTGTGGCAGAATGCAGGCTGATAGGCGTGCAGTGCAGAAACAGTATGAAAAAATATAAATATGGAAAAAGAAAAATTATGATGACAAAGAACTGCCGCTATGCTACAATCAACTCAAAGCATTATATTTCTGTAAGCGGCACCACATAACAATTTTTTACAGGTGCACACCACTTTGAAGAGGGCAGACCACTTCGCATCATTCTACAAAGGACATGGAAGTTTTCGATGCTTTAATTACCAATCAACAGCAGGAAAATTGAAATGCCGTATGTAGACAGAATGCAGAAAATGTAGTCAAAAGGCGGATGAACTGTATACAGTGTGATAATCATAATGTAAACATATAGATAACATAAAGAAGGACTGCACATGTATACTTCATAAACTGTACCACTGTACCATCATTGGCACCGGATTTTCCTACTCACACAAGAGAACAGGAGGAGAAGGATTGAGCGCAAAGGACTCAATGGCAAAGGAATACTTTGCAGATAATGCCAGGTTTGCGGATCTGTGCAACAATATACTGTATGGAGGAAGAGAGGTTATCCTGCCGGAAAACCTTAAGGAAAGGGACACGACAGAGGTTCTGACCGCACTAGGGCTTGACAAAAAGACCATAGCGATGCAGAAGATGAGGGACATCTTCAAAAATGCCAGCATCAAATATACCGGCAAATCATATGTCGTACTGATAGGAGTAGAAAATCAGTCCGATATACACTATGCCATTCCGGTAAAAAACATGTTTTATGATGTCATGGCATATGGAAATCAGGTAAAGGAAACAGCAAAAAAGCACCGAAAAGAAAAGGATACAGCAACATCAGATGAATTTCTCTCGGGATTTACGAAAGAGGATAAGCTGATACCGGTGATTACGATTACAGTATATCTCGGAACAAAGGAATGGGATGGTCCAAGAAAGCTGTCAGATATGTTTGGTGATGTGGATGAAGAGCTTCTGCCATTCATACCGGATTACAGAATTAATCTGCTGGCACCGAGGGAGATAACAGACTTTACCGGATTCAGGACATCAATCAGGCAGCTTTTCGAGGTACTGAAGAATGCATATGATAAAGAAAAGATGCAGGAAGTGCTGCAGAATGATGAAAAGTTTAGCAAGGTGGACAGAGAGACGGTTGAGGCAATCAACCTGTTTGCAGGAACGGATATAGACATAGATGGGAAAGAAGAGGTGATTGATATGTGTAAGGCATGGGAAGATCAGAAAAATGAGGGCAGAGAATTAGGCAGAGAAGAGGGCAGAGAAGAAGGTCGAGAATTAGGAGAAAGACAAAAGATAATTTCTCAGATTGTAAAAAAGCTGCAAAAGGACAAGAGTGTGGCAGAAATAGCAGATGACCTGGAAGAAAAAGAGGAGGTTATCGCTCCAATTTACGAAGCGGCATTGTCTATGAAGCCGGATTATGACGTTGAGAAAATCTATGAGCTTCTTGAGAAAAATAAGAAGCTGGCATAGCAGCTGTAGGTACTGGCAGTAGGACGGGGCTTCATCCCATGAGCCATGGCTTGTGCACACTCTCTCACGTGAGCTACGCTACGCAGCCAAGATACTGTAGGAATTATGCCTTAAAGATTTACGATACTCGACGAAACCGTCGAAACGCGCCGTCCGTGGCGCGGTTCTCCTTGAGCTCCCATCCGTGGGAGCTCATTTCTGTGTATAGTGTGCATAATTCAACAGTATCTAGGCAGCTCCGCTATTCGCTCACGAGAGAGAGAGTGCACAAGCCGGGCACATGGAATGAAGCCCCTTGCGCTGTGACAAAAAATATAATGACAAAGCATCATAGCTCTGCTACAATCTGTTTAAAGAGACAATTTACGAAAGAGGATAAGCTGATTCCGGTAATTACAATTACAGTATATCTTGGCACCGAAGGAGATAACAGACTTTACAGGATTTAGGACATCAATCAGGCAGCTTTTCGAGGTACTGCAGAATGCATATGATAAGGAAAAGATGCAGGAAGTGCTGCAGAATGACGAAAAATTTAGCAAGGTGGACAGAGAGACAGTCGAGGCAATCAACCTGTTTGCAGGAACGGATATAGACATAGATGAGAAAGAAGAGGTGATTGATATGTGCAAGGCGTGGGAAGAACAGAAAAATGAAGGCAGAGAAGAAGGTCGAGAAGAAGGCAGAATTCGTCAGGCAAAAATAACAGCTTTGAAACTTCAGAAAAAAGGTCACTCAATAGAAGATATAGCTGAATGTGTGGATTTTGATGAGGAAACTGTAAAAAAATGGCTTGTGAGCTAATATTGTAGTGAAATGCAATTTGAGGAGGCAGTCTTTGAGCGAAAGCACTGAGGCTGCTTCCTTTTTTGTTGACAGTAGGTCGGGGCTTCATCTCATGAGCCCGGGCCGGGGCACACTCCCTCGCTTGAGCTACGCTACACTGCCAAGATACTGTAGGAATTATGCTTTATAGGTTTACTATGCTTGACGAAACCGTCGAAACGCGCCGTCCGTGGCGCGGTTCTCCTTGAACTGCCATCCGTGGCAGTTCATTTCTGTGTATCGTGTGCATAATTCGACAGTATCTAAGCAGCTTCGCTATGCGCTCATGCGAGAGAACGTGCCGTAGCCGGTCTCAGGGGATGAAGTCCCTTACGCTGTGGCAAAATACAGCCTGGGATATATTTTTTTATAAAATATATTTTAATTGCAATAAATCGGTTAAAATTTGGTTAAAATTGCTAAAAAAAGCGAAAAAAATTGTACAGTAATGATACTATTGTACTAGAAAATAACTTGCATTATGCTTTGATTTATGGTACAATGAGCGCATACAAACCAAAGAGATGCTGATAGGGCACAGCTCTTTGCACAAAAACCATGTTATAATGAAAAGGAGAAAAGAACTATGGTAAAGAATGTATTTAAAAAGTTAGGAAAGAAACAGAAGAACAACAAAGGTTTCTCTCTCGTAGAGCTTATTGTTGTAATCGCCATCATGGCAGTGCTTGTAGGTGTACTTGCTCCACAGCTTATCAAGTATGTTGAGAAGTCTAGAGAGGCTACAGATATCCAGACATGTGATAATATTGCTACAGCTTTAAAGACATATTATGCAGATGAAGAAAATGGAACAGGAACAGTTGAAGTGAATCTTAGTACTACAGACGTTAAAGGAGCAAGTAGTGCAGCAGTTGATAAGTCAGTGTCAGACGCTGGGTTAGGTACTGCAAAATTAAAGGGAACAGGATGGAAGGATAATAAAATAACAATTACATATGATAAAGCAACTGGTCAAATTACATTTAATGGAAGCTCAGATAACTACCATTCAGACAAGGATCAATTTAAAAAGGGAGCAAAATAATATTTAGAAACTAATTCATAAGGACCACCAACCATGACCACAGAACTGATACCCATCTACATCTTAATATTTGCATTCGGTATAGTTATAGGCAGCTTCCTAAATGTCTGTATCTACCGCATACCGCAGCATGAGACAGTGGTGACCGAAAGGTCCCACTGCATGAGATGCGGGTATCAGCTTTCGTGGTACGATATGGTGCCGGTTTTCAGCTGGTTGTTTCTTCGTGGCAGATGCCGCAAGTGCAAAGAACCGATATCACCTCAATACCCTATTATTGAGGCGTTAAACGGTATATTATACATAGTAGTTTTTGCAGTAAATGGACTTGAGCTTACGAGTATCATCTACTGCTTTCTCACATCTGCACTCATAGTTCTGAGTGTGATAGACTGGAGAACATATGAAATTCCATTCGGAATCAATATATTTATACTGGTACTTGGAATCCTGCATGTGTTTTTAGACCATGATAACTGGTCTGAATATGTGATAGGATTCTTTTGTGTCAGTTTATTTCTTGAACTCCTTCTTCTTGTAAGTGGAGGAAGAGCCATAGGCGGCGGAGACGTCAAGCTCATGGCATGCGCAGGTCTTGCGATAGGCTGGCAGAATATTACATTAGCATTTTTCTTAGGATGCATCATCGGTTCCGTGATACATCTGATTCGTATGAAAGTAACAAACGCAGGCAACAGGCTTGCGATGGGACCGTACTTGGCAGCCGGAATATTTATTTCGATGCTATGGGGTGAGAAAATGATATCGGCATATTTGACACTCGCAGGCTTTTGAAAAACGTGTTATAATATAGCGTACTTAATATAAAACAGGTAGTACGACAAGCAGTGAGACAAAAGCAGAGAAAACACAGATATGCCGAAATATATATATAGAATGTTTGTAACTTAACAGTTACGAATGTTTTACAGATGTATACAGTGTAAAACAAAGATAAACACGGAGGACTAGGTTATGGCAAATAGGGTACTCGGTATTGAAATAGGGGAGAACCTTACCAGAGTAGTTGAGATTGATTACAAAGCAAAAAATCCCAAGATTTACAATATGTTCGGCTTTCCGACACCACCGGGGATGATTGATGATGGAGTGGTACAGCCGGATGGGATGTTTCGTTCTATCTTATACAGTAAGCTGAAGGAAAAGAAGATTTCCACCAAAAAAGCTGTTTTTGTTTTAAATTCAGCGCGTATAGCAAGCAGAGATATTGAGCTTCCGCTTGTTAAGGAAAAACAGCTTAAGGAAATGATTGCAATGAATGCATCGGATTATTTTCCGGTGGATTTGAGCCAGTACAAGCTGGTACATCAGATTATAGAGAAGATTGACAGACCGGAAGAAAAGAAATTACGTCTTTCGGTTATTGCTGTGCCTAATGATCTTATTTTGTCGTATGGTGCCCTTGCAGCTGATTGCAGGCTGCAGCTTGTAGCACTTGACTATAGTGGAAATGCCATCAAGCAGCTCATGAGAAGAGAAATTCCCGGAGATGTGAAGGTGACTGTCAAGGTGGATGAGGTTTCTACCACACTGACTGTAATGGATGGAAGCATGGTAAAGCTGCAGCGCAATGTCAACTATGGACTTGCTGATGCTATTGAGGAGATTCAGGATAGTGAGCTTTTTGGAGAGTATCTGTCATTTACCGATGCAGTTGATGTGGCACGCAGAAAGACCTGCCTTGCAATAAGGCCTGATGGCACAGTACCTGATGAGCCGGCGGGCGGCGGCATGGATCCTATGGGACATGAGATTGATTCGGAGCGTTTTAAGAAGCTTCGTCTGAATGTTTCATATGCACTTTCCAATCTGATAAGCAGTCTTGGACGAGTAATAGACTACTATCAGTCGAGAAACTCAGATACTCCTATCGATAGAATTTTCCTCATTGGCTTAGGTGCTGATTTCAGCGGACTCTCAAAGCTTTTGACCAATGAGTTGAATGTCAAGGTGGTTCCGCTTCAGCAGTTTGACGGCATACATGTGGCAAAGAACATCAACCTCGCAGAGGCAAAGCTGGCTGAGTATTTTAACTGTGTCGGATGTTCATTGAGCCCGCTTGATATATTAGACAGTAAGAAAAACAAGGGAATCGGTGCTACGATTATGGCAGGAACAGCTGCAGGTGCCATGCCATCCGGCGGCGCACAGGCAGGGATGCAGGGAAATCCACCTGTCGGTCCTGATGGGAAGCCTCTTCCCGTACCGGCAGGGGAGACAGCAGAAAAGCCTGTTTCTTTTGCAGTGCAGCTTCTCATTTTTGGATTGTGTGTGGTAGTTGCAGTTGGTATCACGGCATACAGCATTTTTTCAAATCTTGTTTTAACTTCAGACAATATGACGCTTAAAGCGCGTGTTTCTGATTTGTCATATGCACAGAATATATATGATGTGTACAACCAGACAAAGAAGGACTATGACTGGACTAAGCTTCTTGAGAGCGCCTCATCCAACAAGAATGATGAGATAACGGGCTTCGTGGATGAGCTGGAGCAGAAGCTTCCGTCAGAGGCCAAGCTTGTGAATATGTCTGTTACGACAGATGGTGTTTCGATGACTATAAAGACAGGCAGCAAGGATATAGCGGCTGATGTAATTGCACAGCTTCGTACATTTGAGAGTATCATGGTATCCAATGTGTCAACCATCACGGAGGAGGTTGATGAGACCGGTGCTTCAAAGGTTCAGTTCACAGTAGATTGCACATATGTAAAGGCTGATGACAGTGCTGCTTCTGAATCGGCAGATGGCACAGGCAGTGAGCCGGCTGATACATCAGGGGACACGTCCTCACAGGCACAGACGGATAGCAATTCATCATCAGATACAGACAGTACAAATCAGTAGGGGGTGTTAGGATGTCAACGAGAGATAAAAAGTTACTTATTATATTAGCGGGTGTTGCCATTTTAGCACTGACATATTTTTTGATTTTTATTCCACAGTCCAATAAGAGGGATTCACTCAAGAGCGAAAATATGAATCTGAAATCACAGTACAATCAGCTTTCAGCACTTGCGGCAAAGGCGGATGACTACACAGAGAAGACAAAGGATATGTCTGATGCCATGCAGCAGGTATATGACAATTTCCCTTCATATTTACAGATAGAAAACGGCATCATGGATGCGGTTGCTATCGAGAAATCTACCAATACAAATATTACAGAGCTTACAGTCGGCTCACCGACAGCTATTGATGTGAATAATCCGACCGGTGAAGCCGGTACAGATTCTTCGTCAGGAAGCAGTTCAGACAGCAGTACCACGGATAGCAGTAATGCAGACAGTTCGCAGAGCTCTCAGACCGCTGATGGCAACAGCTCTCAGTCACAGACAGGCGACGGCAGTGCAGCTGATGGCAGTACATCAACAGGCTCTGCAAAGTCTACGGTTACAGGTTATCAGCTTTATGATGTCAGCACAGTTATGGCATTCAAGACAGAGTATCATGGGCTTAAGGCTATGCTTGGAGAGGTGATTGGTTCATCACAGAAGAAAACTATCAGCACGCTCAACGTGAGCTTTGATGATTCGACAGGCAAGCTGACAGGTGAGATGCTTGTGGATTCATATTTCCTGTATGGACTTGATAAGCCATATGAGGCACCATACATACCTGCAGTACCACATGGTACAAATAATCTGTTTGGTACAACAAACTAACTGATTATTATAATATTAGGTTATTAGATTAGCGGGTTATTGAGACCGTAAGTGATAAATATCAAATGTTAGATTATTGAGTTATGAGATAACAAAATACAAGAGGGGAGGAAGCAGATTTGAGAAAGCTAAAAAACGATGATCGAGGAGTAACACTTGTGGAGATTATTGTGTCGATTGCTATTCTCGCAATAATCGTGCTTCCTTTTTTGAATGCATTTGTCACAGCTACAAAGACCAATGTAAAGGCTAAAAACGAGATGAATGCTACACATCTGGCGACAAACATTATGGAGGGTATTGAAAAGAACTCCATGAAGACACTGGCATATCAGTTTAACTATCCGTCGGAGGGCTTTGATGTGGCGGACGGTTTTAATATATCAGATGGAAGCAGTGCATGTGAGCTTCTTAAGAAGTCGGGCAAGTTTGATAATGTAAAAAGACTTGAGGATATCAGTGCTGAGATTGTAAACAAGGATGATGTCATCACTAGCTGTATCCACAAGACTGATGCATCAGCCAAAATAAGCGATACATCGCTTTGGAATTTCAGGGAGTCGGATGCGCACAAGTATTATTTCTATATGTCAGGCGTGCAGTCAGGTACAAAGAAATACAATGCTCTTGTGACAGTGGATGCAAAATCTGACGCGACAAAGGTAAACCCTACAACGGGCAAGAAAGAGGCGGACAATAAGGTTACAGAGTACAACATGGACGAGGTGGCAGACATGTCGGCCATGGACGCAAACTTCGACTGCATGAGTGCAGATAAGTATTCTGCTACAAATATTATATCTGCATTTAATAATATGCCGGGTGTCAGTGGAATCACTCAGCAGGATATCAAAAGAACTATCACCATAGATATAGAAAAGTATGGAGCTACGGGGGATAAGGCTACCAAGGTGACGGTGTCGTATTCGTATTCTATCAATAAGAATGGGGTAAGAAAGACTTTTCCGGATCCGAATAGTGCACTGAAGGATGATTATACCATGGTGATTTACGACAATTCTTCAGATACTGTGAATCATAATCTGAGAAATGTCTATCTGTTTTACAATCCATGGTACACATCTACAGGAGCACTTTACAATACCTGCAACGATGTCATTATAATCAATAATAAGGGCAAGCTGGACTGTACGGTAAATATTGTAAAGCAAAAGACTATATCGGATCAGTCAGAGTTGAGCACGAAGGAGAGTACATATAAGGCATATGTGAAGGTAAGTGAGCCGGGAAATCGTACAGGTCATGCTTATACTCATATAGCCACCAATCTGAATGTAAATATGGGAGCACCGGATAATCCACTACAGCCCGATCAAGCTATATATGGCTTTAATAACAATGTAATTCAGAATGATGTAAAGGCAATTGTCGATATAAAGAATCTGACAAAAAGCAATGCATCTGAAAGGCTGTATGATGTGAAGGTGGCTGTATACGAGAGCAAGGCTTCACTGGATGATATATTTAAGGATAAAGACCCGGTTGTCACGATGACCGGAAGCATGGGGTATTAATTATGAAGCGTAATGATAACCGTGGTGCTTCCTTTGTGATGGTTGTAGTTGCAATGGCTATAGTGGCTGTTTTAGCTGTGACTGTGCTGTGGATAGCGCTTATGAACCTCCAGATGAAGGTGACGGATGAAAAAAATACAGATAACTTTTACTCGGCAGAGGGTGTGCTGGATCAGATATGTACAGGTCTGCAGGGAGATATTTCCAAGGCTTACTCAGCAGGATATACCAAGGTTATGGAGAATTACTCTGACAGCAGCATAAATGAGGCCGGCAGACAGAGCAATTTTGCGCAGGAGTATCTGAAGAGCTTAAAGACCAGCCTGGAGTATGATAGCACAGGTATGACGTTTAATATGGGAAAACTCATACAATATGTAGACCCGAAGCTTCTCGAGAAAAAAGATAATCAGCCACGTGCTATTATCAAATCGACCAATGCCGATGTAAACGGCAATGGACAGCTCAAGGTGTACCAAAATCGTGTCGTGCTGAACGGACTAAGGGTAGAGTATACCGATGAAAAGGGATTTAAATCAATAATAGAAACAGATATTTCTCTGGGAGTTCCATCCATGAGCTTTACAGCATCGGGAGGAGTTCCGGAGCTTTTTACATATTCTCTTGTCGGAAATGAAGGACTGGATATTATATCAGGACTTAATAAAGTGAATCTATCCGGTAATCTCTACGCCGGCTGTGAAAATGCGGCAGGCACAGGGACTTCTACTACGAGTGTTACCATTCCAAACAATGCCACACTTGATGTAAAGGATACCAGCTATATGATTGCAGAGGGCGATATAGAGGTGGGAGACTTTGCCGGAAAAGATACTGGTACAATAAAAAAGAATATGGCGGGGGTACACAATAACAGTACACTTTCTGTTGATTCACAGTGCCAGCTGTGGACAAGCAACATAAATGTAAATGGTGCAGCAGTTAAGCTGGATGGCATGACATATGTGGCAGATGACATGACCTTAAAGGGTACAGGCTCAAAGGTCACACTTGGAAAGAATAATAAGAATAACAATGCGAAGTACGTCGGCTTTGGCAACGGAGGCGCTGATAAGGAAAATCCTGTCGCAGGCGATAGCTCTGCTATTATCATAAACGGCAGGGAGGCATCTCTTGATATGTCAAATATCAGGGAGCTTATGTTGGCAGGAACCGCATATATCAATACCCAGGCTATTGTAAACTCAAGTGGTGTGGGTACAGAAAATAGCAATGTGCCTATGGGTGAGTCAATCTCTGTAAAGGGTGACCAGATAGCATACCTTGTGCCGCCTGAGTGCATAGGCACAAGTGGAGATGGTGCGGATGCCAAATCGCTTTACAACAAGAATCCACTTTCCTATAAGGAGTACAAGGATATCACGGCAACCGGACAGGATCAGACAAAGTATACTGAAGTTAATGCTAATGTGGTCAGCACAAAGACAGGTAAGGCCCTCTCGGCATATCTGCCGGAGTCAAAGACAATCGACAAGTGTATAAAGAAGGTCTTTGTTCCTTCTACTGATAATAAGGATGACGGACTTGTATACTATTATGTCAATCTGCCAACGAACAAGGCTGCTGAGTATTACAGTGACTATTTTGGTGCAGACAGTGACAAGCTCAAGAGATACACTAAGTTTTATACTGACAGCATACAGGTAAATGAGGCTGCAAGCATCTATACTGCCGGCAATTACAGCATCTACGATGGCAGCAATTTAAGCCTTTTGAAGGGCATAGCTGATGGTGTGGACATGGATGCACAGTCGGATGCTTTACAGCGCACATATACTGCACTAAACTCAAAGCTTTTGACAAATTATGCGGATTTACCGACAAATGCAGCAAGTGTTTCGCTTTTTACAAATATAGTTAACAATACCAATTTGCTGAAAATAGTGCCAAATTCCGGTAATAAACAAATATTTGAGACTGAGTATCAGGGGAAAAAATACCAGGCAATTGTCAAAAACGGCAATTACATCTATGATGCAAATGACAAATCACATAATGTGGATATAATTGTTGCTACGGGAGATGTGACACTGAATGCTGACTTTACAGGTACCATAGTTGCAAAGGGCAGGATAATTGTAAACAAAGACCAGTGCGAGATTGATAATGGTACTCAGGAGGTATTTAAGGCATTGCTTCTTGAAAAGGTAAGTGATGCAGACGATGCACTGCACCTGTATGATGTGTTCATGGACGGTGCCAACTATCTGGGTAATGTTTCTTCTTTTTCAAATAAGAAAGAGGCGGACACAAAAATAGATTATGCTACGCTCATTACATACCAGAACTGGACCAAGGAGTAGAAAACAAGCGGCTTTTAAGGCGCAAAACAGCTGCGAAATATTTATATTTGGCAAATTTTGACGATATATACAAGGGAGGAATCCAATATGTCTGTAACAGAAAAAAAGAATAATGGCGGTTTCTCTCTGGTAGAGCTTATAGTAGTGATAGCGATATCTGTCGTACTTATAGGTGCGGCAACCATATCCATTCGTTCGGTCATGGGTGTTGAGGTGAAGCAGTGTGCCAGAAATATTGAATCGATAATTAATAAAACAAGAGTCACCACTATGGGAAAGGACAGCGCAGTTCTTGAGATATATAAGGATGCATCAGATGGTGCCTACTATTATAAGACGACTATAAATGGTACAGTATCTGATCCAAGCAAAATCGGAAAGAACAGGATTGATGTATATTATTCCGTGAATGATGATTATACCGGCAAGACACAATTGAACGGCTCAGACAGTATAGTGCTTCAGTTTGACAGAAGCTCAGGTGCACAAAAGCCTGATGCCAATGGTAAGTGCTGCAGCCGTATCTGGATTCAAAAAAACAGCACCGAGAAGGTTATCACGATATACAAGGAGACCGGCAAGGTGGTATGTGAGTAATTTACATAGTTTAATGATGAATATTTTATTTTGACGCAAGGCTGTTATAAGGTTGTATGATGAAATCGGAGAGGAAGATGAACCATGAAACTTTTAAGGCGCATGAACAAATCAAATAATAGGAAAAACAGTGGCTTTACACTTGTTGAGCTTGTCATTGTCATGGCGATAATGGGAATACTGGGGCTGGCTGTTGCAGGCTTTATCGGTACGAGCACGAAGCAGTATAAGTACGCTTCAAAGGACGTAGATTTACAGTATGAGGCACAGCTTACGATGAATCAGATAGGAGACCTGATAATTGATGCGCAAAAGGGTGTCAAGTATGAGCCTGCTACAGTGGCAGCGCCGGTGGAGGTGGCATCAGCAGCCCCTGAGGCCGGTTATGTTGCAACTGCATCAGCGGAAGAAGCGTCATCCGAAGAAGCATCATCTGAGGAAACATCATCCGACAGCAAGCTGATTATCTACAACAAGGATTGTACATACAATATCATATACAGACCATCAGAGCACAAAATCTATCTGCGAAAGGATACACTTGATCCTGCAACAGGTGCGGTGAAGGCAGATGGTCAGGGCAAGGAATCTCTTATGGCAGAAAATGTCACAGGATTTACCACTGATTTAAGCGAGGCAGAAAGCAAGAACTCTGTCGGAATTGTCGTGGACTTTAAGGCAGGAGACAAGAAGTATACATCAAAGCAGAACTTCACTATGCGCAATAAGGTGCCGACAGGAGCAGATGTGGAGTATGTGGCACCGGCAGAGCCTGAAGGAATAAGGATATATTACAAAGGCAAGGATGTAACCAACGGAACAGTATACTATGAGATGAAGAAAACGAATAATAATTTAAAGTTTACTGATAAGATATTTGGTGGAAAGTATGATTCAAAAAATGTAACGTGGAATCATTCAGGAACAAAAAATGGTGGAAACTTTAATGCTAATGGTGATGTATATAATGTAGAACTTATGGATAATGAAACTACAGATCAATTTGTTATCACAGTAACATCCAAAGACGATACGTCATTGACGGCAAAGGTAACTGTAAACGTAGCACATCCAATCAATATTCTGCATTGTGATGCAGATAAGCATTTCAATTTAGGACAGACGCATCAATTGTTTATTGATGAAGGGGAGTTGAAAAATTCTTCATTAAATGGCAAATATCAGATTAAGGATTTTGTATGGCATATGGAGGTAGAAAGTGTCAGCTCAACAGGTGCAACCGAGCACAAGGGAGATATATCCTTTAGAATGGGCGATGATGGCAAGCTGATTTATGGCCCGGAGGGCAATGGTGAGCCTGATGGAATATTTAAGTTTAGTTCAAATGAGATTGCAGGAGAAACAGGAGCACAAGGTAAGCTAGATGATCCTAAATATAAGAACTATCTTAATTATTATATTTTAGGTTATAATAAAGAAATGCATATCACTCTCGGAAATGATTTTCTTACCGGAGAGAAATTAAATATCAGCGTCTGGCTTGGACTTGAGGATATGCCGGAGTTTAAGTCAAATACAATTACGTTTTACACATATCGTGAAACAGAGTAGTTTTTTACAAAAGGAGCAATCGCAATGAGCAAATTAAGAAAAAAAATAGTGGTTCCAATATCACTCACACTTACAGGATGTCTCGTTGTGGCAGCTTTTGTGCTGAATGACAGCCTAACAAAGGTCGATGCAAATGTAGCATTCAATGGAATATCTGATATAGTCAGCTCACATGGCAAGGACAAGCCCTTCAATATAGTGGAGGTGGTGCCTGACAAGAAAATGGCATCCATCGGTTATCTGATTGACGGTCAGGAGCCTGACGATTGGTTTGGAACACTGGCACAGATGTCTGACAAAGAGGGTGCCGGTGTACAAAAAAGGGCTGACTATATGTCAGGTCTGAAAACAAAGCTTGCACCTATTACTACCGAGAAAAAGGATAACACAAAGCCCCTTTACTATGAGCCGTATGAGGAAAGCTATGTCAATCAGGGCAATGACTGGAGTGAGCTTGCCCTTGTAGATATGGATAAAATAAATCAGGGCACCGAAGGCTACAAGATGACAAAGCAGGAGAAGGGTGACTACAAGTTCAACACTGATTACCAGCTTGCTGTAAATGAAGAGGGACTGCCTACAGGTCATTACAGACAAAATGTTGACCATTATGTTTTCATGCAGGGAGAGGATGAGACAGAAGATGGCTCTGAATCTGTGGATACAGGAAAAAGAGGCTACTACAGTGTTGCATTTACTGCAGTCAAATTGCCGGATGGCATGACAAATACCAAGTATCTGGTAGAGACTGATAATTCACAGAAAGCTGATGGAAATACAGACAGCGGTACAGATGGTAACATCGATAGCAGCACAGACAATACGACAGATACAGGCACAGCAGATGACACATCAGACAAGCATGTGGTTTATTCTATAAAGAGCGCATATGCCATTGGTTCTGCTGAGGGCATGCAAAACATAGCAAAATATGACCCAAAGGCATATATTTACAGAAAAGACAATTCAGATATCACATCACCATATGAATTTGTTGCAAGAGCTGACCGGATGGCAAGTCTGCCTGATGGCAGTAAGCCGGATTATGAGAAGTATACATACTGCACGGTTGAGATGGAGTATGTGCCTGCAGGTAAAATCACTGATGACGAGACCTACTACGAGGTGGACACTGAGGTACCTATTGAGTTTAATTACGATGAGACCGGCGAGTATGGAGCAGTGCTTGACTCACAGAATCCATACGAGAAGATAGATGATGGCACACAGGACAATCAGCCGGCAGGTAAGACCGGCGCAGATGATATTTCAGATGACGCTTCAATAGCTGATTCTGCTACAGAGAATAATGATGGTAACACAGGCAGGGTAATCCTCACTGATACAGACGGATATTTTGATATAGTTAAGGACAGCCAGACATATACCTATGTGGGTAAGGGAAAAGGTGACTATATAATGGAGGCTGATAAAAACGGCTCGCTTGATTATCCTGTAAATACCACACGCATATATTATAAGGGTGGTTTCAAGAACAATAACTGGTTCAGAATAGGTGTATTTAACCAGGAGGGCAAGACAGGCGATGCTGATAAGACTGCCAATATGACCTTCAATGTAAAAACGGTCACACCCAAGGAGCTTGAGCAGATAGATGTATCAACAATTGATTTACTCTATCTTTCCGGCTCAAAGTCCGTCCTTTCAAATGATTTAGTAAACGATGCTGCAACATATAAACCTGATAATGACATTTCATGGGACAAGGTAAAGCAGATAGTCCAGCGTGTGCACCAGAGTGGTATAATGATGCCTGTTATAGTGGATAATGGTATTGTGTGGCCTGCTTCAAGTGCAGACTACTCAAGTAATATTAAAAAGCTTGCAGGTCTTTTGAGCTGTAACAATTTCAGCTCGCTGAATTTTACTAAGGACTCAGCTGATAATTTTATTAATTGGAATAATGACATAAAGTATTATAAAGTTGACAGTAAAACCCATACAAAAGGTTTTGTAATTGGCAACGAATATGTCATTCCACGAAACTATAATCCTAGTACGGATGTGCCATTTGTTTTAAGAGATGATTTTGCTTCTGCATTTATTGCAAATGAAGATGAAACTCAATTTGTCGAAGCAGCTAAAAATGAAAATTTTGACGAGATAGCAGAGTATATCAACTCAGAGAATACAAGCAGGAAAAAAGAAAATGATACTCTTGGAAAGGACGAGTATGCATACTATGACAAGGAGATTTCAAAGGCGATAGTTTTAAGCTATATCATATCGTATGCCGATAAAAGAGACATTATAAATCCGACAGATAGTCTGAACATACTGGATATAGAGCCCGGAACTGTAAAAAATGAGTCTGACGCTTTAAATTATGATAAGCTAAAAAATTGGCTTGGATCAAGATGCCCGGAGAAAAAAAAGGTTACAATAACAAGGGTTACGAGTGCAGAATTTATTGGAAGAATAGAGGATCTCAATAATTATGATATGATATATATGGGACTTGTAGCCGATAATCTGAATTATAGAGATGGTCATACAGTATATAATGATTGGAAAATGGATGGGCTTAAATACTCAAATGTTGGTGACATTGTTGTTATAAATCCGAAAGATGTGGTAAATTATTGGGGATATGATATGCTCAAGAATGGTCATGCGGGATTGCTGGATACTGATTATATAAATGATGGAGAGGCGCTTAATACTCAGCTTACATTAAGAGGAAATGGAAATAATGCTGATTATTTAACTGCTCCAAACACATACAGAGGTTCAGGCAATGATATTACTAAGCAGAAGGTTTCAGAATTGGAGGATTATATAAAGGCGGGCTTTCCTGTCGTCTTTTCAGATGGCTTTTTCAGCAATGATAGCAAGTATAAAAGTGGAATTAATGAGGATTACATTGATAACTGTTCAAATGTTTTTACTCTTTTATGTTATGCAAAAGATAAAGACAATGTTCTTAAAGTGGACAGTAAGGGAAATTTAAAAAAACAGTCAAATGAGACAGCTGACCTTGTTACCTACCTGACTACTGAAAAACCTGAAATATTACTCAAGGAGCAGGAAAAAGTAAAAGATACAGATTATGTTGAGATTAGTAATAATCAGATTACATTGGAATTTTCAATAAACAATGCAGGTGGTGCGGATTCTAAAGCGAGTTTTAATGCACAGCTGTTCTTGGATTCAAATTCTGATGGTAAGTTTTCGACGACCAATGAAGGAATAGCTGCAAATAAAATAAAACTATATTGTGATGGTACTATTGTGAATCCGGTAATGGGTGATGATGGTAAATATATGTATAGTCTGAATGCAGGCAATTATAATTATAAACTGGTTTATGATTTGCCGAATGGATTTGTAGGAGTTATGCCTTGGCAGCTTCGTGTGAGTCAGGCTACAAATAGCTACAGATATGATCAGAAATCCGGATATGTGTATGTCAAAAATTCAAAAGGCAGTCCTACAAAAGTCAAGATTCTTCAGATTAATTCAAAGTTGGAGCATAATGAGGACTTTAGGGGAAATTTTGATATGCAGACGCAGAAGAATGATAGCAATACAAAGTTTCATAAATTACTTAGTCAAGTGAAGGATTTTGACCTGGATATAGAAACAGTTCGTTATGACAACGTACCTAAAATGGATGAGGTATGTGATAAGCTGCAGACATACGATATGCTTGTGATTGGATTTGGTGATTGTTATGATATTGATAATACAAATAATCATCTCGATAAAATAAAAGCATATATCCAGTCAGGAAAACCGGTATTGTTTGCTCATGATACAACATCATTTTGTAATAATAAAAATGATACGCGAGAGAATAATGTCTGGGGATATAAGTTTAACTCTATAATTCGTGATACTGTCGGACTGGACAGATATGGAATCCTGTCAAATGAGTATTTAAAGAAGGGCAATACATTAAAGAGTACTGATGAGGATTTTGATAAAGCTGTACAGACTGCCAAAAAGAATAATACTGATATTGCATATGAGCCAAAATCTGATAATTCAGTTATTGTCAGACAGAATCAGGGATTTACTTATGCAGATTTAAATCAGTATCAGTGGAAAGATAATGGTAACGATCATGGCGAGTACAGGCTGTATTCAGGGCTAGATGGTAATGATGTTGAAGCTAAGACTAATAAGGCAGTCAAGGTTAATTCAGGACAGATTACCACATATCCTTTTAAGATTGCTGACGAAATAAATATAGCTACCACTCATAAGCAGTACTACCAGCTGGATATGAATCAGGATGCTGATGGTGATGGTGAGAGTGATATTGTTGTATGGTATACCTTGTCAAACCATGGAATTTATGAGCAGTCTCCAAAGGATGTAAGAAATAATTATTATATTTACACAATGGGAAATGTAACATACTCAGGTGTAGGACATTCCGATTTCTCAAATAATGATGATGAATTGAAACTTTATATAAACACTATGATTGCTGCATATAGTGCATCAGTTCATGAGCCGTCAATTTATCTTAAAGAGAATGCAGATACTGATTCAAATGACATAACTACATTATATGCAACTATTGATGATGCCATTGAAGAAGAAGCAGCTAATAAAGCGGATGCCAGACTAGATGGTGCAGACAGTACGCAGGATGTTTATTTTACGGTAAAGGATTCAAACCTTGTGCGAAATCAGATTGATGAAAAAACTGTTGTTTATTTGGACTTTTATATCGAGGATCCGCAAAAAAATCCAAAAGATGAAACGATTGGCACCGGAAATGATAAGATTTACTTAAAGAAGGTGGACTGGGATATCTATACACTGAATAATGATGGAACAGAAAATGAACAGATAAATAACAGTAAAGAAAACAGTCAATTAAATAAGGATCCAAGGGACTTCTTTGAAAATAACAAGACATATAAGGTAAAGGTACCATTGAGTGCTTTACCGGAGGGAGCTAATTCTATAAAGATTTATGCCGTAGGATATAGTAAGATTTACCAGTCACAGGTGAGCGGTGGTGATAAAGAAACTACAACAGCAAAGGCATACAAGACCTTCCAGATACAGCGTGTAGGTCTTGCTGATTTGGATTAGTTTTCAAAGGCTCCTGGCTATCACATACTTTTCGTTTAAGCACAATTTATCAAACAGAGACTTATATAAACCATTTATATAGTCTCTGTTTTTTTACTGTTTCTTTATACTTTCTTTATTGAATTATCCGCGCTTATTGATAAAATAGATAGTATGCGCACGATTGCGGATATTTTTGCATTCGTGTATGGGGGATAATTAACCGGAAAGAAAGGAAACGTTTATGAGTAAAATTTTCAAAAACCTGATTCCATACTGGCGATGGATCATATTAATATTTGTTTTTCTCATTGCTCAGGCTTACTGTGATCTGGCTTTGCCTGCGTACACATCTGACATCATTGATGTTGGTATCCAGGATCATGGCATTGAGCATATCCTGCCAAAGGAGATTACATCGGAGGATTATCAGATGGCACAGACATTTATGCTGTCTGACGAGAAAGAAAAATTTACGGACTGTTATGAGGCAGAGGATGCTTCAAAATCTGATGACGGTGTGGCAAAATACAAGCTGACAGCTGATTCGGACACACTTGATAAGCTGGATGAGGAGCTTTTGGTTCCTCTTGTCATGGCATATCAGGCTTTTCAGTCGGGTGAGCAGATGGATGTGGATGCATCGGCTATCCCGCAGGGAGTAGCGCTCGATGATAACATGATAAAGCAGATAAGAAGCAAGGTGCAGGAAAAAATCGATGCGGTGGGTTCAGCTACTTTAAAGTCCATGGGTGTAACTTTTGCGACAAAGTGTGATGAGAATGCAGGAATCGACGTGGATGCCAATCAGGTTGCTTATCTGTGGAAGGCAGGCGCCAAGATGGCAGCCTTTGCAGCTATTATGCTTATAGCAGCATGTGTTGTAGGTTTTGCGGCTTCAAAGGTCGGTGCCGCTGTCGGCAGGGATTTGAGGGAGAAGACCTTTTCAAAGGTTGTAGGTTTTTCAAATGCCGAGATTAACAAATTCTCTACGGCATCACTGATTACGAGAAGCACGAACGATATACAGCAGATTCAGATGGTTACTACTATGATGCTTCGTATGGTGCTTTACGCGCCAATCGTTGGTATCGGTGGTATCATCAAGGTGGCACAGACCAAATCCGGCATGGAGTGGGTGATTGCCATTGCGGTTGCTGCCATCATGGTTTTTATTTTCACACTGGTTGGCATTGCGATGCCAAAGTTCAAGATTATGCAGAGTCTTGTAGACAAGGTAAACCTTGTTTCTCGTGAGATTCTTACAGGTCTTTCCGTTATCAGGGCTTTCGGCCGTGAGAAGGAGGAGGAAAAGAGGTTTGATGAGGCTAACCGTGAGCTTACACGCACACAGCTGTTTACAAACCGTGTCATGACCTTTATGATGCCGGGTATGTCCATGATCATGTACTGCATCACACTTGGTATCGTGTGGGTTGCAGCAGGCAGAATAGACAATGGCTCCATGCAGGTAGGTACCATGACTGCGTTTATTACATATGCCATGATGATTGTTATGTCATTCCTCATGCTTTCAGCCATGTCCATCATGCTTCCGAGAGCTGGTGTTGCGGCAGAGCGTATCGATGAGGTTATAAAGACAAACAGCACTGTAAATGATCCAAAAGAGCCTGTTACTGAGGCTGATCACAGAGGTGTTATCCGTTTCAACCATGTGGATTTCAGATATCCGGGAGCAAAGGAGGATGTGCTTTCAGACATTGATTTTGTGGCGGAGCCGGGCAAAACCACAGCTATCATCGGAAGTACCGGCTGTGGAAAGTCTACACTTGTAAACCTGATTCCGCGTTTCTATGACGTGACTGGAGGCTCAATAGAGCTTGATGGACACGATATCAGAGACTACACACTAAGCGAGCTTCGCGAGTCAATAGGCTTTGTTCCGCAGAAGGGTATTCTTTTTTCGGGAACCATCGCCTCAAACCTGCGCTTTGGTAAAGCAGACGCGAGTGATGAGCAGATAAAAAAGGCTGCGGATATCGCACAGGCTTCTGAGTTTATCGAGACAAAGAATGACAGGTATGAAAGCTCAATCGCACAGGGCGGCTCAAACGTGTCAGGTGGTCAGAAGCAGAGGCTTGCCATAGCAAGAGCTATCGCAAAGGACCCTCATATTTATGTGTTTGATGACAGCTTTTCAGCACTCGATATGAAGACTGACGCGCGTCTGCGTGCAGCCTTAGCAGAGGTTACAGAGAGTGCTTCCGTTATTATCGTGGCACAGCGTATCAGCACGATTATTCATGCTGACCAGATTCTCGTGCTCGATGACGGTAAAATCGTAGGAAAAGGCACCCACGAGGAGCTTCTTAAAAATTGCGATGTATATATGCAGATTGCACAGTCACAGCTTTCAGCCAGGGAACTTGGAATTGATGATAACAAAAAGGAGGGCATGTAAGATGAGTGAGAATAATAACGAACAGTTTAAGATGCCTCCTAAGAGGCCAAGAGGGCCAATGGGACGTGGCCCCGGAATGGTCACAGAAAAGGCCAGGGATTTCAAGGGCTCTACAAAGAAACTCATAAAGTATCTCGGCAGATACTGGGCTGCTATCATTGCAGTTATGATTTTTGCAGCAGTTTCGACTGTCTTCTCCGTTGCAGGACCGAAGGTCATGGGTAAAGCCACCACTGCGCTTGCCGAGGGACTCATGAACAAGATTGCAGGAACAGGCGGCATAGATTTTGATTATATTGCAAAGGTTCTTTTGTTTACGCTGGCTTTATATGTGGTGAGTGCCATCTTTATGTTTGCCCAAGGACTTATCATGACAGGCATCACGCAGAAGACCTGCTACAGGATGCGTAAGGAAATCACGAGCAAAATCAACCGTATGCCGATGAAGTATTTCGAGTCAAGGACATATGGTGAGGTACTTTCGCGTATCACAAACGATGTGGACACACTCGGACAGAGCTTGAACCAGAGTATCACACAGATTATTACATCTGTTGCCACTTTGGTCGGTACACTGGTCATGATGCTGTCTATTTCACCGCTCATGACGCTGATTTCACTCGTTATCCTGCCAGTTTCGATGATACTTATTTCGTTTGTCATAAAGCATTCACAGAAATACTTCAGACAGCAGCAGGAGTATCTGGGACACATAAACGGACAGGTCGAGGAGGTGTACGGAGGCCACCTCGTCATAAAGGCATATAATAAAGAGGCAGAGACTGTAAAGACCTTTAAGGAGGCCAACAATGTGCTCTACAAATCCGCATGGAAATCACAGTTCCTTTCAGGACTTATGATGCCTATCATGCAGTTTGTAGGAAACTTAGGATATGCGGGAGTAGCCATCTCAGGTGGTATACTTGCCATAAAGAATGTCATCACAATCGGTGATATCCAGGCATTTATACAGTATGTGAAGAATTTCACACAGCCAATCCAGCAGATAGCGCAGGTGGCAAACCAGCTTCAGTCGATGGCGGCTGCATCTGAGCGTGTATTTGAGTTCCTCGATGAGGAGGAAGAGGATATAACAGTGGAAAATCCTGTAAAGCCAGACCATATCGAGGGAAGTGTAGAGTTTTCGCATGTACACTTTGGTTATAATCCTGACCAGATCATCATCAATGATTTTTCTGCAAAGGTAAAGCCGGGACAGCAGGTTGCTATCGTTGGACCGACAGGAGCGGGAAAGACTACCATGGTCAAGCTTCTTATGAGATTTTATGATGTAAGCTCAGGTGCCATTCTTGTAGACGGACATGATATCAGGGATTACAACAGAGCCGATCTGCGAGATGCATTCGGCATGGTATTGCAGGACACATGGCTCTTTAAGGGCACTATTATGGAAAATATCCGCTACGGCCGTCTGGATGCCACAGATGAGGAGGTCATCGCGGCAGCAAAGGCAGCACATGCGCATCACTTTATCCAGACATTGCCGGGTGGCTACGATATGGAGCTCAACGAGGATGCATCCAATGTGTCACAGGGACAAAAGCAGCTTTTGACAATAGCAAGAGCCATTCTTGCAGACAATCCAATCCTTATCCTTGATGAGGCCACATCCTCTGTCGATACACGTACAGAAATCCGTATCCAGAAGGCACTCGACAATCTGATGAAGGGCAGAACAAGCTTTGTCATCGCCCACAGGCTGTCTACTATCAAGAATGCCGATATGATTCTTGTCATGAAGGACGGAGACATTATCGAGCAGGGTACACACGATGAGCTTCTTGCAAAGAACGGATTTTACGCAGAGCTGTATAACTCTCAGTTTGAAGAATAGAGAAAGCACGGGTATCGTGCAGTTTTGCGAATATGCGTGGGCTGAATGGTTACATAAAATTAAAAAAAAATACGCTCTCGACAAAATTCGACAAAATGTGTTATCATAAAAGCATACAATTTGTTTTGACATGACAGTAATTGGCGGCATAGGAGAGTTTGATGAGCACTTTAAATGTCGCAGTAGCAGACGAAAAGAAAAACATGCAGAGTTTATTAAAGGGCATGGAGTTTTTAGGAACAGCAAGAAGTAGTGATGAAGCATACAACATGATAAACGGTAATGCCGGTTCTGATGTGGTACTTGTGTATGTAAAGAGAGCATCCGGTGACACTGAGCCACTTGATGATACATATATGGAGAAAAAATCCCTTGAGACACAGGTGACGGATATCATTCATGAGATAGGTGTTCCGGCTCATATAAAGGGATATCAGTATCTTAGGACTGCGATAGTGATGTGCGTTGAGGATATGGAAATGCTTAGCTCTATCACAAAGCTTTTGTATCCCACTATTGCAAAGAAGTACAAGACTACCTCAAGCAGGGTGGAGAGAGCCATAAGGCATGCTATCGAGGTGGCATGGAGCAGAGGCAGGATGGATACGATAGACTCCATGTTTGGATACACTGTAAACTATGGTAAGGGCAAGCCTACCAATTCGGAGTTTATTGCCCTGATTACAGACAAAATACGTCTAGGGATGTAAAAATCGTCATTATAGACAAATAAAACCACGTTTTGATAAATTTACTAGGCAAAATGTACTCCCGCGTGATATAATATAGTATACATTCTATTGGTTTCAGGATGTATACTATATTTTTTATCAGATTAATCGTTGTTTAAATAACTGTAATCTGGGGGAGGTTTCAGCATGGACAAAATGAAAATATTAATGGCCGCATCAGAGGCAATACCTTATATGAAGACAGGTGGACTAGCTGACGTAGTGGGATCTTTACCGAAATATTTTGACAAGGACAGATATGACGTGAGAGTTATACTTCCGAAGTACAAATGTATGGATGATAAATTACTGCCACAGCTTAAGTTCGTCTGTCATTTTTATGTCAATCTCAACTGGCGCAGGCAGTATGTGGGGATTTTTACATCGCAGTATGATGGTGTGACATATTATTTTGTCGACAATGAGTTTTACTTTGCAGGAGATAAGTCATACAACAATATATACGAGGATGTGGAGAAGTTTGCTTTCTTTTCAAAGGCGGTGCTTGAGGCTTTGCCGGTTATAGATTTTGCCCCGGATGTGATACATTGTAATGACTGGCAGACAGGACTCTTGCCGGTTTTTCTAAAGACAGTATACGGCTCAGACAATTTCTATGCCGGTATCAAGACAGTCTTTACCATTCACAATATGAAGTTTCAAGGGCGATGGAAGATTAAAGAGGTGGCTGATGTTACAGGACTTCCGGAGCATATTTTTAATTCAGGGGAGCTGGAGTTCTATGGTGAGGCTAATTATTTAAAGGGCGGCATAGTATATGCAGATGAGATTACGACTGTCAGTCCGACATATGCAGATGAAATCTGTACACCTGAGGGCGGAGAGGGCCTGGATGGCCTGATGCTTGAGCGGCGCAGGCATTTGAGAGGCATTGTAAACGGTATAGATTATGATGTCTTTAATCCTATGAAGGATACATATCTGGATAAGCATTTTTCTGTAAGGGAATTGAGTGGAAAGGTCGTTAATAAGCGTCAGCTGCAGGAGAAGTATGGTCTGGCTGTGGATAAGGATGTCATGCTGATTGGAATAGTTTCGCGTCTGACAAAGCAGAAGGGCTTTGATCTGGTGGCATATGTGATGGAGGAGATGCTTTCCACCATGAATGTACAGTTTATAGTGCAGGGCACAGGAGAGCAGCAGTACGAGGAGATGTTTAATTATTTCCATGGCAGGTATCCGCAGAAGCTTGGAGTATATATCGGTTACTCAGAGGAAAATGCACATGAGATATATGCAGGCTGTGACGCATTTCTCATGCCGTCTCTTTTTGAGCCGTGCGGCTTGAGCCAGCTCATGTCTATGCGATATGGTACGCTGCCTATAGTCAGGGAGACCGGTGGTCTTAAGGACACTGTAGTGCCGTACAATGAGTACGAGAATACGGGCGATGGCTTTTCCTTTGCCAATTATAATGCGCATGATATGCTGCATGTCATCAAATATGCTCTTGATGTGTTTGAAAACCATAAGGACAGATGGCAGGAGATGATGCAGCGCGCCATGAGGCATGACTTCTCATGGAAGGCATCTGCGAAAGAGTATGAGAAGCTTTACGACATGCTGCTTGGCAACTAGTACATCGTTCTGCAAATAACAGGCCAATAATTTTCATGAATTTCCAAATATGTTCTTAGAAAGTAAAATACCGGATACATATCTATGATATGATATCCGGTATTTTGTGTTATCGGGTTATATGATTATCAGTAGACAGTGTCTGTTTTACTATCGTATATGTAGTACCTCTCGCCGAGTACTTCCTCGTCGCGTACCTCTGTAGAGTTTACCTCACAGATGAATTCGCTTAGGTTGCAGACATCTATATCGCTATCCAGCGGCATTACCAGAAATTCATGGATACTGCTTGGTATGAGCAGCATATTGCCGCCGAGCTTTTTTGCCAGCGAGCTTAGCACACCCGGGTAGAGTATGGCGGATGCGCCGTTTGTCTGCCTGCTGTTTGTAAGGATATACATAGGCAGGCTGTCAAAATCACAGACTGCGCGCATCTGATTGGCATAGCCCGGACATTTTTTGGCAAGAAACTCTGCCATGTTGATTATTGAGCATGGAAGTATCCTTGGTGTATTTTGCATTGAGGCGCGGATTAGTGTTTCTGTATCTATGCCCCAGCGTGACAGAAGCGCATCTGTGACTGTAATGGTGCCAAATTCAGGCAGTTGCGCTCCTACATATACTTCAAATATGATGGCAAAATCCAGATATTTGATATAGGGCACGTCCTTTAGCTGCTTTTGGTTTTTGTCGTAGCTTATGAGCTGGAAAATTATTTTCTCCTTTACCTTGGAAAAATCATCACAGAAGCTTATGTCAAAATCTTCAGTTGGCTTGAAATCATTGTAGGTGGATAAAATTGCATCGAGAATAGAATCAATGGATACACCATCAAGATACCAATGGTAGTAAGGATTGAGATAAATAGTCGGTGCTATATTGAATTTGGGATTGATAATCACCAATCCGTCGTAGATCATCCCGTTGTTCTTTTTGACAGGATGGATGGTAAGCTTGAAATTATTGTCAAGTCTTGCGGTTATTTCTGTTTCTATAGTATGTAAAAACTCCGTGTATTTCATGAATCTCCTTGCGGAGCATAAAAATATCGGATCTCGTGGAAAAGTAAAACCCACGAAGCAGGGCGCTTCGTGGGTTTTACTCTATCATTGTTTGTTGAAGTTTGCAATATGTATTTTTGTACAATTTTTAGACTTCATTTTTGTGATATCATACAAAATACAGCTGCGCAATCCATTTTTAATCTGATTTGAGCCTCTGCCACAGTGTGTTGTAAAGTGTTGCGTCATCATCATTTAAAGCTCTGTATACTTCACAGTTTTTGAGCATATCGGAAGGAGGATTAATCGCCTCATTTTCCTTCGTTTCTGCATCCTGGTTTTCGATGACAGACTGGATAGGTGATGCATAGTATACATATTCAAAGTTGAGCTGTGCCGGCTCATCACTGCAGATATAGTTCAAAAATTCCTGTGCGCCCTCTTTATTCTTGCATGTCTTTGGAATAAACCATGAGTCAATCCAGAGGTTTGAGCCCTCCTTTGGCACGATATAGTCCAGGTTATCGTTTTCAGCCATGGCTGCAGCTGCCTCACCGGAGTAGCACACTGCGATTGCCGCATTTTCAGCAACCATCTCATCACAGGTTTCATCCACGTAGTAGGCGAGCACATCACTGCTTTGTTTGTTCAGTATATCAAATGCTTCATCGAGCTTTGCTGTATCTGTCTCGTTTATCGAGTAGCCAAGTGTGCGAAGGGCGGGAGTAAAGGCATCACGGACAGAATTAATCATAATCATGTTGTCCTTGTATTTGCCGTTCCACAGGCAGTCCCAGGTATTTAGGTCTGATGCATCAGCCATCTTTTTATTGTATAGTATACCGAGTGTGCCGTAGAAATAAGGCACAGTGTATTCATGTGTCGGGTCAAAGGATGCGGACATGTCGATTATATCCTGATTTACATTTTGATAGTTTGGCATTGAGCTGTAGTCTATCTTGTTGACCTCACCCTCACTTATGAGCTTCTCGATGATGTAGTCAGAGGTGCAGATGACATCGTAATCGATGGCACCGGACTTGTACTTTGTGTACATCTCCTCAGGCTCCTCGTATTCCTCGTATTTAATGGTGATTCCGGTTTCCTGCTCGAAGCTGTCGATTACTGATTCATCGATGTATTTACCGTAGTTTAGCACTGTTATGGCATTGTCATTGTTCGTGCTTCCGGCGCTTATGGTAAATACCGAAAAGCAGCCGATTACGAGTACTGCAACAATTGCGATGCTCACACTACGCTTTACGATGCGCAGCTTTTTAGCCCTTGCAGGCTTCTTTGAGGCGCTGACAGGTATCTGGTTTGAGTTGATGTTTACCACAACCAAAAGCAACAGCACTGTGAAGAAAAGTATGGTTGACAGAGCATACAGCTCCGGCTTTACACCCTTTTTCAGCTCTGTGTAGAGCATGGTTGAGAGTGTGTTTACTCCGGCACCCTTCGTAAAGTAGGTGATGGAGAAGTCATCGAGTGACATTGTGACCGCCATCATAAAGCCGGAGAACACTCCGGGGCTTATTTCAGGCCAGGTGACCTTGAAAAATGCATATAGAGGTGATGCGCCCAGGTCAAGTGCGGCCTCATAGGTGTATTTGTTGGTTTGCTTGAGCTTTGGAAGCACATTGAGTATCACATAAGGGATATTGAACGTGATGTGTGCGATAAGCACTGTCACAAAGCCCAGATTCATGAATTTTACAAACAAAAGCATCATTGAGATACCGGTCACGATATCTGCATTGAGCATCGGGATGTTTGTAGCGCCCAGATAGATTGTCTGGTTACGTTTCTTCATGGCGCTTATACCCATGGCTGCGAGAGTTCCTATTATTGTAGAAATCACAGCTGCAAGCAGCGTAATCTGCAGTGTTGTAGAAAATGCCGACATAATCCGCTCACTCTGAAAGCACTTTATGTACCAGTCGAGCGTGAAGCCTCCCCATTTAACCTTGGATTTGGAGTTGTTGAAGGAGAGTACTATTAATACAAGGATAGGTAGATACAGAAACAAAAAAATAAGTCCCATATATACCCTTGATGCTATTTTTTTTGCCATAATGCGCTCTGGTCTCCTTCCTTATCAAACAGATTGACGAGTGCCATGCTGATTAACACGAATACCATGAGCACGAGTGAGAGACCGCTTCCTGCGCCCCACTGCGAACCATGGACGAAATCCTGTTCTATGATATTTCCGATGAGCAGGACCTTGCCGCCACCGAGTATCTGTGAGATGGCAAAGGATGTGAGTGATGGCACGAAAACCATTACGATTCCGCTTATGACACCGGAAATTGTAAGTGGCAGTATAATCTTGAAAAGTATTGTGACTTTGTTTGCACCGAGGTCAAGAGCCGCCTCAATCCAGTCGTTTTTGATTCTGGTCATGGAGTTGTATATAGGCAGCAGCATGAATGGCAGAAAGTCATAGACCATGCCAAGCACGACTGCTCCGGAGGTATTCATGATGTTGAAGCCCGGCAGTCCGAGAGTGGTGAGTATCGAGTTGATGACACCGTTTTTGGACAAAAGCTGCTTCCATGCGAGTATTCGAAGCATAAAGTTCATCCACATAGGAAGCATGAAAACAAATACCACAAAGCTTTGGTTTTTAATCTTTAAGCCGTTTAAAATCATCGCAAGCGGATAGGACAGCACCAGGCATATTATGGTGCATATGATTCCAAGCCGTAGGGATAAAAGCAGTGCCTTGATATTGGTGTGCTGCGCTATTGCAGCCACATATTCAAATGTGAAGCCTCCGTCAGAGCCTTTAAATGCATAGTACACAATCATGAAAAGCGGAAGTATGATAAATCCGATAATCCATATGAGGTACGGCCCTGCGAGCAGCTGTTTCTTTATTTTAGACATCTATCTCCACCGCCTTTTCATCTGAGGACTCAGGCTTGTGCATTACCTGGATATTAAATGGAATCACCTTGATACCCACATGACTGCCGACCTCTACATATTTGGTGGTGTGTACCATCCAGTCGTAGCCGTTTGCCTTTACCTCAAGCTCATAGTGCACTCCCTTGAAGATATTTGACACGACATCGCCCTGCATGTAGCCGTCCTCCGCAGGCACCAGCTCCACATCCTCCGGGCGGATGACTATATCGACAGGCGTGTTCTCACCAAAGCCTTCGTCCACACAAGGCATCTTTACACCGAGTATCTCGACAAGCTTATCCTTTATCATAACACCGTCGATGATATTACTGTGCCCGATAAAGTCAGCGACAAAGGCATTTTCAGGCTCATTGTAAATGTCCTCTGGTGTGCCAATCTGCTGGATATAGCCCTGATTCATGACTACGATGGTGTCAGACATGGTAAGCGCCTCCTCCTGGTCGTGTGTGACGTAGACGAAGGTGATACCGAGCTCATTTTTGAAGCGGATAAGTTCATACTGCATGCTCTGGCGCAGCTTTAAGTCGAGAGCGCCAAGCGGCTCGTCTAACAGCAGTACCTTAGGCTCGTTTACAATAGCTCTTGCAATAGCGATACGCTGCTGCTGGCCTCCGCTAAGAGAATCCACAGAGCGGTTTTCAAAGCCGTCGAGATTGACGAGCTTTAATGCATACTTTATTTTGTCATCAATGTAAGCCTTGCTTTTTTTCTTTATTTTAAGACCAAACGCGATGTTTTCAGCTATTGTCATATGAGGGAAAAGAGAGTATTTCTGGAAAACAGTGTTCAGATTTCTCTCGTTTGCAGGCACATTTGTGATGTCCTTTGAATCAAACATGATTTTTCCCTTGTCCGGTGTCTCAAAGCCACCGAGCATGCGAAGTGTGGTGGTCTTTCCGCAGCCTGATGGTCCAAGCAGCGTCAGAAACTCGTTCTCCCTGATGTATAGATTTAAATCGTCGAGTACAACATTGCCGTTGTATGACTTTGTGATATCGATAAAATCAATTAATTTCTTTCCCATGGTGTAAACCTTTCTCATGTAATTATAGTATTGGTAGGAACTGTATGTTTATAATTTGCTGCTGTACACACTAAAAATGTGGCCGGCAGTAATTACAGCCCCATAAAAGAGCTTCTGCAGGGGAAGCGTCAGAAGCTTGGAGGATTGCTGACCCATATGAGCATGGCATCCTTTGAAGACTTATTTTCAATAAAATGCTTCTTGCCGGCTTTAAAATAAAAGGACTCACCGGCCTTTACGGTGTGCACCTTGCCACCATAGCAAAGCTTCACTGTGCCCTTTATCACATATCCAAACTCCTCACACTCCTGAGGCAGATATATTTCAGAACTGCCACCCGGATGAAGAGTGAGCCTGACAGGCTCCATGGAGCGGGTCTGTGCGTTTGGAATGATCCATTCCACCTTGCTGTTTTTTTCCTCGTCAATTTTCTCGAAATAGTCGTTTGCCTTGTATACAATCTGCTCAGGTTCCGAATCCGTAAAAAACTCCGCCGGCGTCATACCCAGGCACTGGATGATATCAAGCAGGGTGCCGACTGACGGTGAATTCTGATTTCGCTCGAGCTGGGAGATAAATCCCTTCGTCAGCTCAGCCCTGTCAGCAAGCTCCTGCTGGGTAAGTCCGTACTGGATACGAAGCTCCTTCATACGATGTCCGATATCCATGTTTACTTCCTTTTCTAATACATTTTATGTTATATTTACTGTAGGTTTAATAATAGATTTTTTGTTTACTAAAAATAAACCAACGAGATAATTTTAATATATTTTTTATAAATGTCAAGGGGAATTTTTGTAATAAAAAAACACCTCATTCAGTTTTGAATGAGGTGTTTTTTATGTATGAAGCCGATAACCGGGATCGAACCGGTGGCCTACGCATTACGAGTGCGTCGCTCTACCTACTGAGCCATATCGGCAAGCTATATTATAGTATCAGATATAAGAGTGTATGTCAAATCAAAATTTTGAGGTGAAATTTTTAGAGAGATAATTATAGAAAGGTATTGACAATAAAATGTATATAGTGTATATATAACACATGAACAGTTAATAAATACAGTACGGAGGTAGCATATGAAGCTGATGCAAAATTCAGGAGTGCCCATCTATCAGCAGATAGCGGACAGCTTCAAGACAGATATTTTGGCCGGCAGGTATGAGCAGGGGGAGTTCCTTCCGTCGATAAGAGGGCTGGCAAAGGACCTGAAAATCAGTGTGATAACCACGATGAAGGCTTATGAGCAGCTTGCAGATGAGGGACTCATCACAGCGGCGCAGGGCAAGGGCTTTTATGTCAATGCACAGGACAGTGAGATGATAAAGGAACAGCACCTGCGCAAGGTGGAGGAGTCGCTGACAGACGCGATAGCCGCGGCTGAGGTGGCCGGAATCTCAAACGACGAGCTTAAGGGAATGCTTGAGGCGTTGCTTGAGGTGGATAAATAAAGATATGAAACGAGTCAGGAGGAATGAAAATGACAACAAAGAATGCAATTGAGGCAGCAAAAATCACAAAGGAACTTAAAAATTTTACACTGGATGTGGAGAATTTCGCAATACCACAGGGCTTTGCGACAGCCTTAATCGGAGAAAACGGAGCAGGAAAGACAACACTTTTAAATATCCTGGCAGGAATCAGGCTTGACTATAAAGGTGAAATCACTTATTTCGGACAGTATTCTGATAAACAGAAGGAAAACTCGGGAGATATTAAAAACCGCATAGGCTACACAGGACCGGGCAAATACTATCTGCCACAGTGGACAGTTAAGGATATCGAGGAAATCAGCAAGCTGATGTTTGATGATTTTTCAGCAGATGATTTTCACAGATATTGTGAGGAACTTGCAATATTTTCACATGGCAGCATTGATATGAAGAAAGCTAACAGTTCATTTTCGGATGGTATGAAGATGAAGCTCATGCTGGCAGGTGTCATGGCGCGAAAGACAGACCTTCTTTTGCTGGATGAGCCGGCATCGCCGCTTGATCCGCTGATGAGAGATAAGCTGTGCCAGATGATTGGCGAGTATATCCATGAGGGCAACGGTAAGCGCAGCGTATTTTTCTCTACGCACAATATCTCAGATATGGAAAATATCACCGATTATGCCATTATAATGGAAAACGGACAGATTGTGGAGCAGGGCTTTGTTGAGGATTTGAAGGAAAAATATATCCTGATTAAAGGCGATGCAGCAGATACAGAGGCTGCCGGTAAGGTGCTTTATTCAATGACCAAAAACCCGTACGGCTTTGAGGGCATATGCTTGGCGGAAAACATAGATAAGCTTGCAGGACTTAATGTGACAAAGGAGATTCCGACACTTTACCAGATAAGCGTTGCGGTCATGAAAAATAACACAAAGATTGTGATGCGCTAGTGCGAGGTAAGGTGTTATGGAAAGTAAGTCAGGAAGTATGAATGAAAAAATGGTTTCACAGGAACATGATACTGAAAGAACAATTAATAAAAAAGATAACAAAGCAAAGAATGAAGTTCTAACATACATCAGGGATTACCGTGTTATGACTAATCTCAAGTATCGTCTTATAACAAATATACTGATTCCGTTTTTAGCAATTTTTACATCAATGCTAATTGCCTGTTCGAAAACAATCTGGGCATGGATAGGAGTTATAGTAATTGTTTATGATTTTTATATGATGTGCGAGGTGGTGCAGGACTATTTCTGCTTTGGCTGTATGTGCAAGAAGAATGCATTTGGCATGCATTTTTTAAAGACAGGTTTTAACGGAGTAAGATACTTTGAGAATGCAGTTCTTGTGGATATACTTGTAAGACCGCTGCGTATTGGAATTACAATACTCATTGCTTCAATACCATTTATTAAATTTGGAGTTAATATCTGGTCGATATTTGACATTATTATGATATCTTCAATTGTTTCGGTTGGCTCATTAAATATATTCAGATACATGGATATGGGAATGTATATTTATCTGCTGGCGCTTATAGTTATCTTCCCGGCAATTGCAGGTAGTATAGCTGTTTTGATCTATGGCGGGAGAATGTGGTTTATCGCACCTGTGTTAGCAGTGGTGCTTGTAGGAGTGATAGCAGCGACATATTATCATATGATGGTGCGTATCCGCAGATCATATGTTGATGTGTAGAGGCATTTTAAATTGGAAGTATATTTGAAAAGGAGAAATATTATGCTGAAAGATATTAAATTAGGATTTAAATTATTGAGATATGGCTACAAACTGAAGTTGAATGTGATCATGTTTGTATTCTTTGCAGTAATCGGAATTGCATCCGATATAATGAGCAAGGGAACTTCCATCATAGGTGGTGTATACTTTATGATGTGCGGGATGTTCACATTTCAGCTCATCATGTCGATGGATGTGTCAGAGCTTATCCAGTCCACATCACTGAAAAAGAAGCTGCAGATATACATTCCGGTGATGTCAAGCACGGTAATCAATCTTGTTGTTTTCACATTTTTGGTAATAGAAAGAGTCATTCTGATACAGAATTCCGTAGCAGATAAGAAACAGCTTATCTTCACACTTTTTACGCTCGATGTTGAGCTGTTGACAGTATATCTGTACACAAGCATATGCTATAAGTATTATGTACTTGGCTTTATCGTATTCATGGTTTTGTTTATGGGCGTTTTTACTGTGTTTTCAGGAGCAGCGTTTGTGCCGGTTTCTAATGCTGTTTTTAAGCTTGGACTCCCGGTGGTGGCATTGCTAGGCTATATTGCTATTTTTGCAGGTGGAGCGCTTGAGATATTGATAGGAGAGCTGCTTTACAAGAAGCCTTTGTCAGAATTCGCATTCAGGGGATTTTTCCGTGATGCAAAGTAGTGATGTTACTGTTCCCACATAACAGTGTGACAAACAACATAGTGATTTCAAAAAATAAGAAATATTTGTGTAAAAATATTGAAAAAATGATCGCTTTGTAGTATGTTATCATTGTCGGTGCAAAGCCGGCAATGAGACTAATTAACATATTATCAGGAGAAAAATATATTAAATGGATAGTGACAGTTATAGTAAACAACAGTTAGACGACTTGTTTATGGATATGATTGCCTACTATGATGGCGATCCAAAGAGAATCCAGCATTTTACCAAGGTGCACAGCTATGCAAGGCTTATCGGTATAGGAGAGGAGCTTGATGATGCCTCGCTCTTTATACTTGAGGCTGCGGCTTACACACACGATATCGGCATACGTGTGGCGGAGGAGAAGTATGGCAGGTGCGATGGAAAGCTTCAGGAGCAGGAGGGACCGATAATCGCCCAGAAGATGCTCTCACAGCTTGGCTTTGAGAATTACATAGTTGAAAGAATTTGTTTTCTCATAGGTCACCATCACACATATGACAATATAGATGGTCTTGATTATCAGATACTCGTTGAGGCTGATTTCCTCGTAAATCTGTATGAGGATGATGCGGGAAACCGTGCAATCGACAAGGCATACAAGCGCATATTCAAGACTGAAACAGGAAAAAAGATTTTTAGACTAATGTTCGGATATGAAGAAGAGGATTAGTATGAGCCGGGCCGGGAGGAGACTTCCGGCCCTTGTTCGTATTATGCAGCTTATATCAGAAATAGTAATTAATCAGAATAGTAAATATGCAGAATAGTTACCTGAAATAATATTTGGGGATATGTCAAAAAAATTTGAATTTTGAGAAAGAAATAATATAATATGGCAAATAAAATTAACTATCAAAAATTAATGGAAGATTTAATAAAAGAAAATTGCATGGACAATAACTGCACTCCACGTCTTTTGCTCCATAGCTGCTGTGGACCGTGCAGCACATACTGCATACAGACACTCTCGGAGTATTTTGATGTGACTGTGTTTTATTACAATCCAAACATTTATCCGCCAGAGGAATATCACATGAGAGCACAGGAGCAGAAGCGCTTTATAGATGAGTTTCCGGTGAAAAATCCGGTTCACTTTGTGGAGGGTGTGTACGACACCAGGCGCTTTTACGATATGGCACGCGGCATGGAGGCTGTGCCTGAGGGCGGGGAGAGGTGTTTTAAGTGCTACAGGCTGCGTCTTGAGGAGAGTGCACAGTATGCAAGGGAGCATGGCTTTGATTTTTTTACTACGACACTTTCCATCAGCCCGTTGAAGAATGCCGAAAAGCTCAATGAGATAGGAAAAGACTTAGAAAGCCAATATGGAGTGCGATATCTTTTCTCTGATTTTAAGAAGAAAGAGGGCTATAAAAAGTCCACGGAAATATCAAAGCAGTATGATATGTACAGGCAGTACTACTGCGGCTGTGTATTTTCCAAGGAGCAGCGTGACAGAGAGATTGCAGCACGTGGGTGAAAATGTGGTTGCGTGACAGCAAAAATTATTATATAATTTAGCACAGTAAAGCGGCTGTTTAGAGCAGGCGGCGGTATCACATCTTATTTTTATACAATACATTGTGATACATGAAAATAAATCATCATTTAATAATCAAGGAGGAATCTCATGGCACAGTTATGGGGAGGACGTTTCACAAAGGAGACAGATCAGCTCGTTTACAATTTCAATGCGTCCATTTCATTTGATCAGAAGTTTTATAAAGAGGATATAGAGGGCAGCATCGCCCATGTCACGATGCTTGGAAAGCAGGGCATCATCTCACAGGCAGAGAGCAATGATATAGTGGCTTGCCTAAAGCAGATACTTAAGGAGGTAGAGTCAGGGGAGCTTGAAATCAGCTCAAAGTATGAGGATATCCACAGCTTCGTTGAGGCTACACTCATAGACAGGCTTGGTGACACAGGAAAGAAGCTTCACACAGGCCGAAGCAGAAACGACCAGGTAGCTCTTGACATGCGTCTTTTCACCAGAAAGACAGTGAAGGAGACTGATAATGAGCTTAAGGAGCTTTTAGCTGTTATCCTTAATATTATGAAGGAAAACACACAGACTATCATGCCGGGCTTTACACATCTGCAGAAGGCCCAGCCAATCACTCTGGCTCACCATATGGGCGCATATTTTGAGATGTTTAAGAGAGACAGATCAAGACTGTGCGATATATATAAGAGAATGAACTATTGTCCGCTTGGCTCAGGAGCACTCGCAGGCACTACATATCCGCTTGATAGGGACTATACAGCACAGCTTCTGGATTTTTACGGACCGACACTTAACAGTATGGATGGTGTGTCAGACAGAGATTATCTGATTGAGTTTTTATCGGCTCTTTCAACTATCATGATGCATCTGTCACGTTTTTCTGAGGAAATTATCATATGGAATTCAAACGAGTACCAGTTTGTTGAGATTGACGATGCGTACAGCACAGGAAGCTCAATCATGCCACAGAAGAAAAATCCTGATATAGCAGAGCTTGTCAGAGGAAAGACAGGCCGTGTATACGGTGCGCTTATGTCGCTTCTCACCACCATGAAGGGTATTCCGCTTGCGTACAACAAGGATATGCAGGAGGATAAGGAGCTGGCATTTGATGCATTCGACACTGCAAAGGGATGTATCGCACTTTTTACAGGAATGATTGATACAATGAAGTTTAACAAGGACGTGATGAGAAAGAGTGCAAACAATGGCTTTACAAATGCCACAGATGCAGCTGATTATCTCGTTAAAAAGGGTGTACCGTTCAGAGATGCACATGGCATTGTAGGAAGAATAGTGCTTTACTGCATCGACAAGGGCATTGCAATCGACGATATGAGCATCGACGAGCTCAAGGCTATCTCTCCGGTATTTGAGGAGGATGTATTTGATGCCATTTCAATGGAGACCTGTGTCAGCACAAGGTGTACAGTTGGAGCACCATCAAAGACATCAATGGACAAGGTAATTGCCGTTTACGACGAGTATATGAAGTCAAATTGGCAGGATGAAGTGTAGTTTTTGTGCATATTTTATAAAAAACAGGGGGAAAAATTATTAATTTAATATAGTTTTTTCCTTGTTTTTCATTAGAGTTTCAAGTAATATATTTCCTATAAAGACAGTTGTACGCGACGGACGGACATGGCTTGGTTTTAATGTCAAAGTATAGTGTATGACATGGTCGAAGAAAATCTAGAAGATAGGGAGATTAGAGTAATGAGTGAAAAGCTTAAAGTAGGTATCCTCGGTGGAACAGGAATGGTAGGACAGAGATTTATTTCTCTTTTAGAGAACCATCCATGGTTTGAGGTAACAACAATTGCAGCCAGCCCAAGAAGTGCAGGCAAGACATACGAGGACGCCGTTGGTGATAGATGGAAAATGGACACACCAATGCCTGAGGCAGTTAAGAAAATCATCGTAAAGAACGTCAATGAGGTGGAAGAGGTTGCTTCACAGGTTGACTTCGTATTCTCAGCCGTTGATATGTCAAAGGACGAGATCAAGAAGATCGAGGAGGACTACGCAAAGACAGAGACTCCTGTAGTTTCAAACAATAGTGCCCACAGATGGACACCTGATGTGCCAATGGTTGTACCTGAAATCAACCCACAGCACATGGAGGTTATCAAATATCAGAAGGAGCGTCTCGGTACAAAGAGAGGCTTCGTAGCGGTAAAGCCAAACTGCTCAATCCAGTCATATGCTCCGGTTCTTACAGCATGGAAAGAGTTTGAGCCATATGAGGTTGTTGCTACAACATATCAGGCAATCTCAGGTGCCGGAAAGACATTCAAGGACTGGCCTGAGATGGTTGGAAACATCATTCCATTCATCGGTGGAGAGGAAGAAAAATCTGAGAAAGAGCCACTTCGTCTCTGGGGATATGTGGATGATGAGAAAAAACAGATTGTTCCTGCAGAGTCACCGGTTATCACATGCCAGTGTATCCGTGTTCCTGTATTAAACGGTCATACAGCAGCTGTATTTGTCAAGTTCAAAAAGAACCCTACAAAGGAGCAGCTCATCGAGGCACTCGAGAAGTTCAGCGGAGTACCACAGGAGCTTGGGCTTCCAAGCGCACCAAAGCAGTTCATCAGATACTGTGAAGAGGATAATCGTCCTCAGGTTGCACTTGATGTGGATTATGAGCATGGTATGGGAATCAATGTCGGACGTCTCAGAGAGGATACAGTCTATGACTGGAAGTTCGTCGGACTCTCACACAACACAGTACGTGGTGCAGCAGGTGGAGCAGTGCTTTGTGCAGAGCTTCTTAAGGCACAGGGTTACATCACAAAGAAGTAGATTTAGCAATTTGCTGGAAAATTTATTAAGGAGGGCGGATTTTCCGTTTGTGGGCTGTGGGCACCGGTGTAGCACACAGTAGTATTCCTCAGAAAAAATATGAAGTCAGCCACGGGATTATTTACGGATAGGTTATGGCAGTTTGCAAGTCTAAACTGTCATTTGACCTGTTGGAAACCCGTGGCAGTTCATATTTTTTCTTCGGAACATACTGTGTACTCTCCGGTGAAGGCAGTGTATTGAACGGAAAATCCTCACTCTGTGAATTAATTATTATGCAAAAGTCGAGCCTCTTAAAAGAGGCTCTCTTTTTTGGGCTTTTTTATTCTCAGTTGTTTTAAATAGTTACGCTTGAATTTATATTTTATCGTGGTAAAATAGATAGGCTGAGGAGAATATTTTTTAAGAGGTAGAGATAAGTGAAGAATAATAAGTATGAAATTGATATGGTGAATGGTTCAATAATGGATAAGCTTATTTCATTTGCGTTGCCGCTTATGATTTCGGGTATTTTGCAGTTAGCGTTTAATGCGGTGGATATTATTGTCGTGGGACAGTTTAGTGGCAGCAAATCACTTGCGGCTGTTGGCTCGACTACGGCACTTATCAATGTGTTTGTCAATTTGTTTATGGGTATATCGCTTGGTGCGAATGTGCTCGCTGCCAGATTTTATGCGGCAGGCAAGGATGAGGAGATGTCTAAGACGGTGCACACCTCTATTATGATTGCACTCATAAGTGGTATTGTGATGGGTGTGGTCGGTGTTATTTTTGCAAGGGGTGCGCTGGAAATCATGGGTACACCGGATGATGTCATAGGTCTTTCCACTATTTATATGAGGATTTATTTTTGCGGTATGCCGTTTTTTATGCTTTATAACTATGGTGCGGCGATTTTGCGTGCTGTCGGCGATACAAAGAGACCTCTTATCTTTTTGATTATTTCAGGCTGTATCAATGCACTGCTCAATCTGTTTTTTGTAATAGTGTGCAAACTGGATGTTGCAGGTGTTGCAATCGGTACGATTGTTTCGCAGTTTGTTTCCAGCGTGCTTGTATTATATTGTTTGAGCAAAGCAGATACCAGCTATAAGCTCTGCTTTAATAAGCTTGCGATTGATAAGGAATATATGCTTCAGATATTTCAGGTGGGAATTCCGGCCGGCATACAGAGCACAGTCATAAATATCTCAAATGCCATGCTTCAGTCATCAGTCAATTCCTTTGGCTCAATAGCCATGGCTGGATATACGGCGGCAAACAATATACTTGGCTTTTTGTATGTATCTGTCAACTCAATCACACAGGCCTGCATGAGCTTCACGAGCCAGAACTATGCGGTAGGAAAACAAAAGAGAATGGACAGGGTACTGATAGACTGTCTGTTCCTCACGACAGCGGTAGCACTTGTGATGGGAAGTGCTTCATACATATTTGGAACACAGATACTTGGCATATATACAAGTAATAGCGAGGTAATTAAATCAGGACTTGAGATTATTTCGATTACAACAATCCCATATTTCCTGTGTGGAATCATGGACCTTTTTCCGGGAGCACTAAGAGGAATGGGATGCTCAACTGTACCTATGATACTTTCTATAATAGGAACAGTCGGAGTCAGAATCATCTGGATATATGGTCTGTTTCCAAGCCACAGATCGCTGTTTTTCCTGTTTATATCATATCCCGGTTCATGGATAGCGACAATCATCATGCAGGCTATCTGCTATATGTTTGTCAGAAATAAAGTGAAAGCTACAATAGGAGCTCGGAAATAATAATTAAAATCTATTTGTATATGTGTTAAATTGTGATATAATATTTTCAGTTGATTATTTTGGAGGAATATTATGAAAGCAAAACACACAGATTTAGAGAAACTTGAGCAGCTCTATAAAGAGTCGGGTAACCAGCTCGTAGTGCTCTACGGAAGGAGAGGCTGTCAAAAGGAGGAGCTCATAAAGGAATTTTGTGACGGAAAGAAATTCTTTTACTACAGATGCAGACAGGCATCGCCAGAGCATCAGCTTGAGATGATGGGGGAGGAGATAAGCCGTCAGTACAAGGTGAGCCTGAGCAGACAGACATATGAGGAGTACTTCGCGAGAATCAAATCAGGAGACCCTTCCAAGCTCGTCGTGATAATCGATGAGGCACAGTTTGTGGCAAAGAGGGATACATCATTTATGGAAGCAGTTGCAAAGCTTAAAAAGCACAAGCTGTATCCGGGGCCTGTACTTATAATACTTGCCACATCATCTACAGTCTGGGCCACACAAGAGGCAGCAGAGCAGTTTAAGGGAGCCGAAATGAAGCTTGGATCGCTCAATTTCCTTGAGGTTGTAAGACATTTTGAAAGTCTTCCGGTCGCGGAAATCGTGAGAATTTACGGAGCAATCGGTGGAGTTCCGGCATATCTGGATAAGTGGGATGCAGCTAAATCCTTTAAGGATAATATATGCAGGCTCGTATTGACACCATCGGGAGCACTGTATGGTGAGGCGGATGCTGTTATATCCGCAGAGCTTCGAGAGCTTTCTGCATATAGCACAATACTTGCAGCAATCGCAAGAGGTGAGAACAAGCTCAATGATATTTTCCATGCGACAGGATTTTCGCGTGCCAAAATCAGCGTATATTTAAAAAATCTTGCCACCTTCAATATCGTGGAAAAAGTAGTTTCATTTGAGACCGGCGGATGGGAAAATGCAAAGAAGGGCGTATATCAGATTAAAGACACATTTGTTAATTTCTGGTTTAAGTTTGTCTATCCGAATATGTCTAATCTGTATCTGCTTTCACCGGAAGAGTTTTATGATACATATATAGAAAAAGAGCTTGATGCGTATCTTGAGAGATATTTCAGGGAGGTCTGCACAGAGTATCTGCTTATATTAAATCAGATGGGACAGCTTCCGTTTACCATAAAGCGTGTGGGTACATGGATTGGAAAGACAGGCCGCATAGACATCGTGGCTCAGAGCGAGGATAGAAGGAGTATCATCGGCTTCTGCAACTGGGACAAGCCAATGATGACCATGGATATGTGCGAGAATATGGCTATGGCTATGGATCAGGCAAGGCTTACATCTGATGACTATTATCTGTTTTCGGCAACAGATTTTGAGCCTGCACTGCAAAGCTATGTGGTCAGAGACCCTAGATTCAAGCTCATCAACATGAATGAATTATAGAGGAGCTTATGGGAAAATCACTGATAATAACAGAGAAGCCATCCGTGGCACAGGAATTTGCGAAGGTGCTGCGGGTGAGCGGACGCAATGATGGTTATATAGAAAATGGAGAATATGTGATTTCATGGTGCGTGGGACATCTGGTCGGGCTGGTCTACCCTGAGTCATACGACATGAAATACAAGAAATGGCGTCTTGAGGATCTGCCGTTTCTGCCAAAGGAATACAAATATGATGTGATAGACAGCGTGCGCAAGCAGTACAATATTGTGCACGCTCTTTTGCAGAGAGAGGACATTGACAGAGTTTACTGGGCAGGTGATGCCGGAAAAGAAGGACAGACCATCGAGGAGAATATCAGAAACTTTGGTGGTGTCAGGGAAGGCATGGAGGAGCTTCGAGTCTGGATAGATTCGCAGACTGAGGAGGAAATCCTAAGAGGCATAAAAGAGGCAAAGCCGATGAGTGCGTATGCAAACCTCGGAAAGAGCGGCATCATGCGTACCATCGAGGATTATGCGATGGGCATCAACTTTTCGCGTGTCATGTCGGTCAAATACGGCAATCTGCTAAACGATGCAGCGGGTACACGCTCGTATACGGCAATCGCGGTCGGACGAGTGATGACATGTGTGCTTGGAATGGTAGTAATCCGTGAGCGTGAAATCAGAAACTTTAAGGAGACTCCGTTTTACAGGGTAATCGGCAGGTTTACGGATGCCGGTGTAGAGGCAGAGTGGAAGGCTGTAGAAGGCTCAAGGTACTTTGAATCACCGCTTTTATACAAGGAAAACGGCTTCAAAGAGGAAAAAGATGCACTCGCTTTAATTGAAGAATTAAACGGCAAACAGGCAAAAGTTAAATCTATAGTTAAGAATATTACTAAAAAAAGAGCACCGCTTCTTTTCAACCTGGCGGAGCTGCAGGCAGAGTGCTCAAAGAAGTTTAAAATCAGCCCTGATGAGACATTACAGGTGGCTCAGGATCTGTATGAAAAAAAGCTCACCACCTATCCTAGAACAGATGCCAGGGTGCTCTCAAGCGCTGTGGCAAAGGAGATTGGAAAAAATATAAGCAGGCTTAAAGGTTTTGAACCGACAGCAGACTTTGTGGAGCATATTATGCAAAAGAGGCTATATGCCAACATAGCTGATACGCAGTACACGGATGACAGCAAGGTAACAGATCACTACGCTATCATTCCGACAGGTCAGCTTACAGAGCTTTCGGGGCTTACATCGCTTCAAAGAGCAGTATTTGAGCTGATTGTCAGGCGTTTCCTTAGTATTTTTTATCCACCGGCAGAGTATGAGAATGTGAAGCTTGTTGTAGATGTGGATAAGGAAAGCTTTTTTGCATCATCAAAGGTACTAAAAAGCGAGGGCTATTTACAGGTGGCGAATCCGCCGAAAAAGAAGTCGTTTGAGGAATCAAACGCACGAATACTTGGTAAAAACAGTGAAACTGCAGATAGTACGGATGAAAACAGCAATGCAAACGGCAGCAATGATGAGATAGTCGTAAATCCCAAGGTGATGCTTGAGCTTGCCGATAAGCTAAAGGCGGGTGATGAGATAGCATGCCAAGGCTATAATATCAAGTTTGGTAAGACATCTCCGCCAAAGCGCTATACATCAGGCTCCATGGTGCTTGCCATGGAAAATGCAGGACAGCTTATCGAGGACGAGGAGCTTCGTGAGCAGATAAAGGGCTCAGGAATAGGCACCTCAGCAACGAGAGCGGAGATAATCCAGAAACTTGTCCGTATAGGATATCTGAATCTGAACAAAAAGACACAGATACTCACACCCGAAAGCCTTGGCGAGATGGTGTTTGAGGTCGTATACATGACAGTTCCGGCACTTCTTAATCCAAAGATGACAGCCAACTGGGAAAAGGGCCTGGACGGAATTACAAGGGGCACGGTGGATTTCTGGGAATACAGGGGAAAGCTTGAGAGCTTTATCCGCAAAGAGACAGAAAAGATGATTGAGCAGAATCTGCGCCCTGAGATTACAGACCGCATCAGCAGCTTTGCAGGCAAAAATGCCAGAGGTGCGGCGGCCAGACGAAAGATAGGTGTCAAGTGCCCGGTCTGCGGCGGTGAGATAGTGACCACACCGTTTGGCTATGGCTGTGCCAATTACAAAAATGATAAATCAGGATGTAATTTTAATATCGGACAGGTGGCAGGACTTGATATTCCGGAGGAACAGGTCAAAAAGCTGATTGAAGAAGGAATCACCGATACAATCCGTGGTTTTAAGTCGAAGAGCGGTAAACACTTTGATGCATGCTTAAAGCTCAACAAGGATGAACAGACGAACAAGGTATCAGCCACCTTTGATTTTGAAAATGTAAAGCCGCAAAAGGTCGAGGGTATTGTATGCCCGGACTGTGGAGGCGATATATATGTGTCACCATACGGCTACCGATGTGCAAACTATAACAGACATACAGAGGATGGCTGCCATTTCTTCGTTGGAAGGATAGCAGACAAGCAGCTGTCACAGGTACAGTTTTTAGAGCTCATGGCAAACGGCAGAACAGAGACGATAAAGGGCTTTAAATCAAAATCGGGAAAGCGCTTCAACGCATGCCTCGTCTTAAAGAAGGAGCCGGTCACAGAGGGCAGTGAGAAAATGCACACAGTCGTGGCATTTGACTTTGACAATGTGGAGGATGAAATCATAAAGGATGTTGTCTGTCCGCTTTGTGGTGGTCAGATAAAAAAGACATCGTTTGGCTATGGCTGTGTGAACTACAAGGGTGACGAGCCGGGAAGCTGCCGCTTTTCGGTGGGACAGATTGCGGGAAAAACAATCACAGCCGCAAACTTAAAGCAGCTTCTTAATGATAAAAAGACCGAGACCATACGAGGCTTTAAATCCAAAAGCGGGAAACGCTTCGATGCGTGCCTGGTGCTTAAGGAGGATGAAAATAAAAAGCTTTCTGTCCAGTTTGATTTTGACCATGTAGAGCCAAAGACAGTGAAGGATGTAGTATGTCCGAAGTGCGGAGGCAAAATCCAGGTGGCGCCGTTTGGCTTTGTATGTGAGAACAACAGACGTGATGATCCTGAGAGCTGCCGCTTTATGGTGGGCAAGGTCGCAAGCGTCAAGATAAAGGAATCTGTCCTTAAGGAGCTTCTGACAAAGAAAAAGACAGAAGTTATATCAGGATTTGTCTCAAAGACAGGCATGAAGTTTGATGCGCCGCTAAAGCTCACAGAGGACGGAGATATAGCCTTTGATTTCCCCGAAAAGCCTAAGCCAATCGAGACAAATGTACTCTGTCCAAAGTGTGGCAGACCTCTCAAAAAGACACAGTGGAAATATGAGTGTGAGTGCGGCTTCAATGTTTGGCATACTGTGGCAAAGGTGGAGCTTTCAGAGGAAATTCTCACGGAGCTGTTTACCACAGGAAAGACCAAAAAGAAGGTCACAGGCTTCACATCCAAGGCGGGAAATGTATTCGATACATGCCTTAAGTTTGAAAATGACCAGATATCATTTGATTTCGATAACCCGGGTGAGGAAGAAGTACAGAGCACATTGCAGATGATGCGGAATACCGTACATGGATCCGTAAGGCAACATGGGATCACGGAAAAATCACATCCTCAGCGAAGAAACCAGAAGAATCTTCTGTATTTGAGATGTATTATGATTTTGAAGAACCGATTGAAAAGATTGCAGGATACCGTATTCTTGCGATCAATCGCGGAGAAAAAGAGGGAATTCTTCAGGTAAAGATTGAGCCAGATATGCAAAAGATCGCATCATATCTTGCAAGGAAGATCATAACAAGGAAGAATCCCAATACAACAAAAGCCTTATTTGCAGCGATTGAAGACAGCTATAAACGTCTGATCGCACCATCGATCGAACGTGATATCAGAAATGAACTGACTGAAAATGCAAGTACAGAAGCGATCAAAGTCTTTGGAAAGAACTTAGCACAACTTCTTATGCAGCCACCAATCACAGGACAGGTCGTCCTTGGATGGGACCCTGCATTTCGTACTGGATGCAAATTAGCAGTGGTTGATGCAACAGGAAAAGTATTAGATACAGTCGTCATTTATCCGACAGCACCACAGAATAAAGTGGAAGAGGCCAAAAAAGTTGTCAAGGCACTCATCAAGAAATATGGAATCACACTGATCTCAATTGGAAATGGAACAGCATCCAGAGAATCTGAACAGATCGTTGTTGATATGTTAAAAGAGATCAAAGAACCAGTACAGTATGTGATTACAAATGAAGCAGGGGCGTCTGTATACTCAGCAAGTAAACTTGCGACCGAGGAATTTCCAAATTTCGATGTAGGACAAAGAAGTGCGACATCCATCGCAAGACGAGTACAAGATCCACTGGCAGAATTAGTAAAGATTGAACCAAAAGCCATTGGAGTCGGACAGTATCAGCACGATATGAACCAAAAACAGCTTACCGAAGCTTTAGGTGGAGTCGTTGAAGCAACAGTAAATAAAGTCGGAGTTGACCTAAATACAGCTTCAGCATCTCTTTTAGAATATGTATCCGGTGTGTCCAAGACTGTAGCAAAAAATATCGTAGCCTACCGTGAAGAAAATGGAACGTTCAGGAACAGAAAACAGCTATTAAAAGTAGCTAAACTAGGACCCAAAGCCTTTGAACAATGCGCAGGATTCCTAAGAGTATCTGGAGGTGATGAGCCACTCGATGCAACAGGAGTACATCCAGAGACATACAAAGAAACAGGAATGTTACTAAAGAACCTAGGATATTCAACAAAAGAACTATCCAAAGAAGGATTCAAAGGAATCAGCAGTAAGATTACAGATTACAAGAAATTATCCGAAGAACTTGGAATCGGAGAGATCACGTTGAAAGATATCGTAAAAGAACTGGAAAAGCCAGGACGAGATCCACGAGAAGATCTTCCAAAACCAATCTTAAGAACAGATGTATTAGAAATGAAAGATCTGAAACCAGGAATGAAATTAAAAGGAACAGTTCGTAATGTCATCGATTTTGGAGCATTTGTAGATATTGGAGTACATCAGGATGGACTAGTACACATTTCACAGATGGCAGATCGATTTATCAAACATCCATTAGAAGTAGTTAGTGTTGGAGATGTTGTGGACGTTGTAGTTGTCAGTGTGGATATAGATAAAAAACGGATACAGTTAAGCATGAAAAATTGATTTGAATGACGGAAATTATTGGTGGAATATTATAAAAAGAGATCATGTGTCT